>ENA-UOOI01000258-UOOI01000258.1-fermentation-metagenome-genome-assembly--contig:-NODE-258-length-68559-cov-19.415494_pt1 | contig 68559 bp, 84 predicted proteins | sample MGYA00245779_ERZ724027 | MGnify/ENA primary metagenome ERZ724027 (study PRJEB28704, sample SAMN03018318) | fermentation metagenome | biome: anthropogenic terrestrial biome; feature: soil; material...
AGAAGGCGGCAGAACAGTTGGTTCAGGTGTTGTTACTACAGTATCTGAATAATTAAGCATATGAAAATTCAAAAGTGTAGATGTGTTTTCATGAAAAGGAAAGAGGCAGCTCTTTCCTTAATTCAACAAATTAATTTTTGATTAATACAATTTGTTTACCTATTTAAAAGTATAAATTTTTACTTGTCAGAAATAAGAATTTAGTGTATACTTAAGAAGTTGTGAGGTTATAACAGCGATGAGGCGAGAGGTTGCCGGGCTTCCGGGTAATTCTTGACTGAGTATGCCAAAGTCTTGAACTAGGCGACGGTTATTTTATAACCTGTTATTTGCGTGAAAATACATGAAACGCCTGGAACAGTTTATAGAATATATCCGCTGTTGTACGTAAGAAGTATAGCGTGCATGAAAAGGAGGGAAAAAAATAATGGCAAAACAAAAAATAAGAATAAGGCTGAAAGCTTTCGATCATACCATACTTGATCAATCATCTGAAAAGATAGTTGAAACTGCCAAGTCTACAGGAGCAAAGGTAGCAGGACCTGTGCCGTTACCTACAGAAAAAGATGTGGTTACAATTCTAAGAGCCCCACATAAATATAAAGATTCAAGGGAGCAATTTGAGATAAGAACTCATAAGAGACTTATAGATATAATAAGTCCATCCCCAAAAACTGTTGATGCTTTAATGAGACTGGATTTACCGGCAGGTGTCGATATTGAGATAAAATTATAAAAATGTTGTTATTGTAATAAATTATTATTACTAACTATTATGACCGTTTATTTTAAACGATCCGCTAATATGTTTAGGAGGTGTATGTAAATGAAAAAAGCTATATTAGGTAAAAAGTTGGGTATGACCCAGATATTTAATGAAAATGGTAAAGTGATTCCTGTCACAGTAATTGAGGCAGGTCCTTGTGTAGTGGTACAAAAGAAGACTGAGGAAAAAGACGGTTATAAATCTATACAGATTGGTTTTGGGGATATAAGAGAAAAACTTGTAAATAAACCATTAAAAGGTCATTTTGCAAAATCGGGAGTTTCACTGAAAAGATTTTTAAAAGAATTTAAACTCGATAATATAGATGAATATGAAATAGGGCAAGAAATAAAAGCAGATATTTTTGCAGAAGGAGATAGGATTGATGTATCTGGTATCTCCAAAGGCAAGGGATTCCAAGGAGTAATAAGAAGATGGAATGCTCAAAGAGGTCCTATGTCCCATGGTTCAAAATTTCATAGGGCTGTTGGTTCTATGGGAGCTTCTTCTGATCCATCAAGGACTTTTAAAAATAAGAAAATGCCAGGACATATGGGAAATAAAAATACTACTGTATTAAATTTACAGGTTGCAAAAGTTATTCCTGAAAAAAATATTATTTTAATAAAGGGTGGAGTACCAGGCCCAAACAAGAGTTTTGTATCAATAAAAGATACGGTTAAAGCTTAATTTTATTAGAAAGGAGGATACAGAATGCCTATAGTAGGATTATTTAATAAAGAAGGTCAAAAAATTACAGATTTTGAGTTGTCAGACAAAGTATTTGGAGTTGAAGTAAATCAATATGTTATGCACCAAGTAGTTGTAGCGTTACTTGCCAATAAGAGACAGGGAACACAGTCAGCAAAAACTAGAGCTGAAGTTTCCGGAGGTGGAATCAAGCCTTGGAGACAAAAGGGTACTGGTAGAGCAAGACAGGGTTCTATAAGATCACCTCAATGGATTCATGGTGGTGTAGTTTTTGCAGTTAAGCCTAGAAGTTATAGGATTTCAGTTCCTAAATCGGCAAAAAGATTAGCTATGAAATCTGCTCTATCAAGTAAAGTTGAAGAAAATCAGATGATAGTTCTTGAAAATTTAGAGATGAATGCTCCAAAAACAAAAGAAATGGTAAAAATATTAGATGCTTTTAAAGCAAAAAAAACATTAATTGTTACAGCAGAATCAAACCAAAATGTATATAAGTCAGCAAGGAATATACAGGGAGTATCAGTAATTCCTGTTAATAATTTAAACGTATATGATTTATTAAAGTTTGATAAGCTTATAATAACTAAGGATGCTGTATCAAAAATTGAGGAGGTGTATGCATAATGAAATATACCAATTATGATATCATAAGAAGGCCTGTTATAACGGAAAAAAGTATGGCCGCTATGAATGAAAAAAAATACACCTTTATAGTTGATATACGTGCCAATAAGTCAATGATAAAGAGAGCTATTGAGGATGTATTTGGAGTAACTGTTGAAACTGTAAATACATCAAGATATAAAGGAAAGAAAAAAAGAGTGGGTGTCCATATAGGAAAAAGACCAGATTATAAAAAAGCTATTGTTAAACTTACAGAGGAAAGTAATACAATAGAATTTTTTGAAGGAATACAATAATAGATAAAGCAGTTATTGGAGAAGTCCAGATAAGCGAAAAAAGGAGGGAATACCGATTATGGCAGTTAAGGGATTTAAACCTACCACACCTTCAAGAAGACATATGACTGTAAATACATTTGAAGAAATAACTACAGATACACCAGAGAAGTCACTTCTTGTAGCTTTAAAAAGAAGTGGTGGTAGAAATGCTCACGGTAAAATAACAGTTCGTCATATAGGTGGCGGAGCAAAACGAAAATATAGAATAATAGATTTTAAAAGAAATAAAGATGGAATACCAGCAAAGGTATCAACTATAGAATATGATCCTAACAGATCAGCATTTATAGCTCTTGTGACGTATGCAGATGGTGAAAAAAGATATATAATAGCTCCAGTTGGGTTAAAGGTTGGCGATGTTATAGTATCAGGTGCAGAGTCAGATATAAAGGTAGGAAATTGTCTTCCAATTGTTAATATACCTGTAGGTACGACAATTCACAATATAGAATTACAGGCAGGAAAGGGAGGCCAACTTGTGAGATCTGCAGGGACATCAGCTCAGCTTATGGCCAAAGAAGGTAAATATGCTACATTGAGACTTCCAAGTGGTGAAGTGAGATATGTAAGAATAGAATGTAGAGCAACAATAGGAACAGTTTCAAATTTAACACATGAAATAATTAACATAGGTAAAGCAGGTAGAAAAAGACATATGGGAATAAGACCTACAGTTAGAGGTTCAGTAATGAATCCTAATGACCATCCACATGGTGGTGGAGAAGGAAAATCACCGGTAGGACATCCGGGGCCACTTACTCCATGGGGTAAACCTGCATTAGGATTAAAGACCAGGAAGAACAAGAAGTATTCAGATAAATTCATAATTAAGAGAAGGAATAAAAAGTAATTTGAAGAGAATATATATTCTCTTCGTTGGTTTAAGTGAAAAGATTGAATTTATACTATTATAATAGAGATAAATTATTTTTATGTGAATTTAGTAAGGTTTTATATTGATATATTTCATGAAAGGAGGCTAAAAAGTGAGTAGATCAGTAAAAAAAGGACCGTTTGTCCAAGAATCACTTTTAAAGAAGATAAATGAGTTAAATAAAAAAGGTGAGAAAAAAGTTATAAAAACTTGGTCACGAAGTTCAACTATATTTCCTCAGATGATAGGTCATACTATAGCAGTGCATGATGGAAGGAAACATGTTCCTGTATATATATCAGAAGATATGGTAGGACACAAATTGGGAGAGTTTGCATTAACTAGAACATATAGGGGACACGTTGATAAAACTGAAAAAACAACTCGTGTTTCTAGATAGTTTGAAAGGAGGGAATAGGTAAGATGGAAGCTAAAGCTATAGCTAAATATGTAAGAATGTCCTCAATGAAAGTAGGAGTTGTACTTAATTTGGTGAGAGGTAAAAATGTAAATGAAGCTTTTGCCATATTGAAATATACTCCAAGAGATGCGGCTGTAGTAGTTAATAAACTTTTAAAGTCAGCAGTTGCTAATGCAGAAAATAATTTGGATTTAAATAGAGATACTTTGTATATTTCAGAAGCATATGCTTGTGAGGGACCTACATTAAAAAGATTTCAACCACATGCTCAAGGAAGGGCTTTTAGAATTAATAAAAGAAGTAGTCATATAACTTTAATAGTTAAGGAAAGAGAGTAAGAAGGAGGGAAACAGATGGGACAAAAAGTACATCCGCACGGCTTAAGGGTTGGTATAATTAAAGAATGGGATGCCAAATGGTATGCAGATAAAAAAAATTTTGCAGATAATCTAATTGAAGATAATAAGATTAGAAAATTTGTAAAGAAAAAAGGCGCCGTAGCTGGAATTTCAAAGATTCAAATTGAAAGGGCAGCTAAAAGAATTAAATTAAATATATTTACAGCTAAGCCTGGAATGATAATAGGAAAAGGCGGCCAAGGAATTGAAGCTTTGAAAACAGAATTGAAAAAAATAGTTCCAGACAAGGTTATACTTATAAATATAGTTGAGGTAAAGGTAGCGGAGGCTGATGCTCAACTTATGGCAGAAAATATAGCATTGCAACTTGAAAAAAGGATTTCTTTTAGAAGAGCAATGAAACAGACAATACAAAGGTCAATGAAATCAGGAGTTAAAGGAGTTAAAACTACATGTTCAGGAAGACTTGGCGGTGCTGAAATAGCAAGATCAGAATCTTACCATGAAGGAACAATTCCACTACAGACTTTGAGAGCCGATATAGATTATGGGTTTGCAGAAGCGGATACCACATACGGTAAAATAGGAGTAAAGGTGTGGGTATATAAAGGAGAAGTGCTTCCTGTAAAAAAACCTATTGAGAATAAGGAAGAAGCTAAAGCATAGGGAAGGAGGAATAACATATGTTAATGCCTAAGAAAGTGAAGCATCGTAAGGTACAGCGAGGTAGAATGAAAGGCAAAGCTACAAGGGGTAATTCTATAGCATATGGAGATTACGCTATACAGGCTACAGAATGTGCATGGATAACAAATAATCAGATAGAATCAGCCAGAATAGCTATAAATAGATATATTAAAAGGGGAGGAAAACTTTGGATAAAAATTTTTCCTGATAAGCCTGTTACAGAAAAACCTGCAGAAACACGTATGGGTTCTGGTAAGGGTTCACCAGAATATTGGGTAGCAGTTGTTAAACCAGGCAGAATACTGTTTGAATTATCAGGTGTGCCAGAGGAGACAGCCAGAGAAGCAATGAGACTTGCATCACACAAATTACCTATAAAAACTAAATTCGTGACAAAAAGAGATTTTGAAGAAGTGGGTGGTGAAAGCGATGAAGGCTAGAGAATTACAGGAACTAAGAAAAGGTAGTAGCCCTCAAGACTTACAGGCAAAGGTACAAGATCTTAAATCGGAATTATTTAATTTAAGGTTTCAATTGGCAACAGGCCAGTTGGAGAATCCGATGAGAATAAGAGAAGTTAAAAAATCTATAGCCCAAATTAAGACCATCCTTAGAGAAGAAGAGCTAAGGGCGTTTGAACAATAGTTTGAAAGGAGGTTTATTCGTGGAAAGAGGATATAGAAAGACAAGAATAGGAACAGTTACTTCTGATAAGATGGATAAAACTATAGTGGTGGCAGTTGAGAATAAAGTTCGTCATCCACTATATGGTAAAATAATTAAAAAGACTAGTAAATTTAAAGCCCATGATGAAAATAATGAAGCAAGAAATAATGATAAAGTATTAATAATGGAAACTAGACCTTTATCAAAAGATAAAAGATGGAGGCTTGTAGAAATAGTAGAAAAAGCTAAATAGTATAGCTGAAAGGAGGGTGTTTTTAATGATTCAGCAACAGACATTATTGAAAGTTGCAGATAATTCTGGCGCCAAGGAAATTATGTGTATAAGAGTTTTAGGTGGATCTAAGAGAAAATGGGGAAACATTGGTGATATAATAGTTGCTAGCGTTAAAAGTGCAACACCAGGCGGTGTTGTTAAAAAAGGAGAAGTTGTAAAAGCTGTTATTGTTAGATCTGCAAGAGGCTTAAGAAGAACAGATGGTTCATATATAAAATTTGATGAGAATGCTGCTGTTATAATAAAGGAAGATAAACAACCGAGAGGAACGCGTATCTTTGGACCGGTTGCAAGAGAACTAAGGGATAAAGATTTTACAAAAATATTATCATTAGCACCTGAAGTTCTATAAAGTAAGGAGGTGGCTGCAATGGCAAAAGTACATGTTAGAAAAAAGGATACCGTAATGGTTATTTCAGGAAAAGATAAAGGTAAAACAGGAGAAGTTTTAACTGTAATTCCTAAAGTGGGCAAAATTGTGGTTAAGGACATTAATATAGTGTCAAAACATCAAAAGCCCAATAAGCAAAACATGGAAGGCGGCATAATTCGTAAGGAAGCTGCAATATATAGTTCAAAAGTAATGCTGTATTGTGAAAAGTGTAAAAATGTGACTAGGATAAGTCATAAAATATTAGAAGATGGAACAAAAGTTAGAGTATGTAAAAAGTGCGGAGAAACACTATAAATCTTTGAAAGGAGGCCCAAAGGATGAGTTTAAGATTACAGGAAAAGTATAAAAAAGAAGTAGTTCCAGCATTGATGGAGAAATTTGGTTATAAAAATGTAATGCAAGCACCAAAACTTGAGAAGATAGTTATAAATATGGGTGTGGGAGAAGCTAAAGATAATCCAAAAGTCTTAGAATCAGCGGTTAGTGATTTAACTATAATTACAGGGCAGAAGCCAGTGCTCACTAGAGCCAAGAAATCTATAGCAAATTTTAAATTAAGGGAAAATATGGCTATAGGGTGTAAAGTCACTTTGAGAAAGCAATATATGTACGAATTTGCAGATAAACTAATGAATGTTGCATTACCAAGAGTTAGGGATTTTTCTGGAGTATCCGATAAATCTTTTGATGGTAGAGGAAATTATTCATTAGGAATTAAAGAACAATTAATATTTCCCGAGATAGAATATGATAAGATAGATAAAGTTAGAGGTATGGATATAGTTTTTGTTACTACTGCCAATACTGATGAGGAAGCAAAAGAGTTATTGAGATTATTTGGAATGCCATTTGCTCAAAAATAAGGAGGGAAAAATGTGGCACGTAAAGCTTTAATAGAAAAATGGAAAAAGACACCTAAATATGCAACTAAAGCTTATACAAGATGTAGAATATGTGGAAGACCTCATGCTGTATTAAAAAAATATGGCATATGTCGTATATGTTTTAGAGAATTAGCATATAAAGGTGAGATACCTGGTTGTAAAAAAGCAAGTTGGTAATTATTAGTTATTGATGAAAGGAGGCACAATCAATGGTAATGACTGATCCTATAGCAGATTTACTTACACGTATAAGAAATGCCAATGTTGTTAGACATGAAATAGTAGAAGTACCTTCTTCAACTATTAAAAAGGCAGTATTAAACATAATGCTTCAGGAAGGGTATATAAAAAATTTAGAGGAATATAAAGATGGTTCTGTTAATATGATAAGACTTTCAATGAAATATGGTAAAAACAAAGAGAGAGTTATAACTGGACTTAAAAGGATATCTAAGCCTGGATTAAGAGTTTATTGCAGAAAAGAAGAAATTCCTAAAGTTTTAAATGGACTGGGAATTGCAATAATATCCACTTCTAAAGGAATTGTTACAGATAGAGAGGCGAGAAAGTTAGGAGTGGGCGGAGAAGTACTTTGCTACATATGGTAGTTGTAGGTATATTATAAAATTTATAAAAGATATAAAGTATATTTATTGCTAAACGAGGAGTACAGGAGGTGTAATTATGTCAAGAATAGGAAAACTTCCAATAGCTATTCCAGCTGGGGTTACTTTTACTGTGACACCAGATAATGTGGTTACTGTAAAAGGAAGCAAGGGTCAGCTTGTGAAAGCTATGGCAAAAGATATTAATATTGCTGTTGAAAATAATTCAGTAATAGTTACGAGAAATGATGATGAAAAGAGATCTAGATCCCTTCATGGATTAACTAGAGCATTAATAAATAATATGGTTGTGGGCGTAACAGAAGGATATTCAAAAACATTGGAGCTGATTGGCGTAGGATATAGGGCTCAATTGCAGGGGAAAAAATTAGTTATGAATTTAGGATTTTCTCATCCAGTTGAGATAGAAGCGGTTGAAGGAGTAACTTTTGAAACGCCAGCTGCTACAAAAGTTGTAGTAAAGGGCATTGATAAGGAACTGGTTGGAAATGTCGCAGCAGATATAAGATCTTGGAGAAAACCTGAACCTTATAAAGGAAAAGGGATCAAATATGATAATGAAGTTATAAGACGTAAAGAAGGAAAAACAGGTAAGAAGTAGTAGAAAGGAGTGAGTTTCATGTTTAAAAAATATGATAAGAAAAAGCTGAGAAAAAAACGTCATCTAAGAGTTCGTAGGAAAATTTTTGGAACTAGTGAGGTACCAAGACTTTCAGTATATAGAAGTGAAAAAAATATATATGCTCAGATAATAGATGATATAAAGGGAATAACTCTAGTTTCTGCTTCAAGTATAGATAAGAATTTTGAAGGTAATGGAAGTAATAAGGAAGCAGCAAAAGTTGTTGGTAAAATTATAGCTGACAGAGCTATTGAAAAAGGAATTAAAAAAGTAGTTTTTGATAGAGGCGGATATATATATCACGGGAGAGTACAAAATCTTGCAGAAGCAGCAAGAGAAGGTGGATTACAGTTCTAAAATAAGGAGGGAAATAAATGAGGATCGATCCTAGCACTTTAAATCTTAAAGAAAAAGTTGTATTTATAAACAGAGTTGCTAAGGTTGTTAAAGGTGGTAGAAATTTTAGATTCAGCGCCCTAGTTGTAGTTGGAGATGAGAATGGCCATGTAGGTGTAGGAACTGGAAAGTCTATAGAAATACCTGAAGCAATTAGAAAAGGAATAGAAGATGCAAAGAAGAATTTAATTGAGGTTCCAATAGTTGGAACTACAGTACCGCATAATATAACTGGTCAGTTTGGAACAGGAAAAGTATTTATAATGACAGCTCCTGAGGGAACTGGAATTATAGCAGGAGGCCCTTCAAGAGCAGTTCTTGAACTTTCAGGATTGAAGGACGTTAGAGCAAAGTCTGTTGGCTCTAATAATCCAAGAAATATGGTAAATGCTACCATTGATGGTTTGTCAAAACTAAAGACAGCAGAACATATAGCTAGTCTTAGAGGTAAAACTGTCGAAGAGATTTTAGGTTAGGAGGGAATATCTTTGGCTAAACTTAAAATAACTTTGAAAAAAAGTTTAATAGGAAGAAAGAAAGATCATATTGCCACTGTTAATGCTCTAGGACTGAGAAAAATAGGAAAAGTTGTAGAACATGAGGATAACCCTCAAATAAAAGGCATGATTAAAAAAGTTAGCTATCTTTTAGAAGTAGAAGAAGTATAGTACAAGGGAGGTGTAAGTTTAATATGAAACTTCATGAGTTAAAACCAGCAGAAGGATCCAGAAAGTCGCGTAAAAGAGTTGGTAGAGGTACTGGATCAGGACTTGGAAGAAATGCTGGAAAAGGTGAAAAAGGACAAAAAGCTAGAGCTGGTGGGGGAGTAAGAATAGGATTTGAAGGCGGACAAATGCCACTTTATAGAAGAGTTCCAAAAAGAGGATTTACTAATATATTTGCAAAGCAGTATTCTGAATTAAATGTTGAAAGATTAAATATATTCGAAGATGGAACAGAGATTACACCAGAATTATTGCTGGAGAAAAGGATGATTAGAAAATCTAAAGATGGTTTAAAAATACTTGGAAATGGTGAATTGCAAAAAAAGCTTACAGTAAAAGCAGTTAAATTTACAAAAACTGCAGCACAGAAAATAGAAGCAGCTGGAGGAAAAGTAGAGGTGATATAATATGCTATCAACCTTGCGTGGTGCTTGGAAGGTTCCAGAACTAAGGAAGAGAATATTATTTACATTATTTATGGTGATAATTTTCAGGGTAGGAAATTTTATTGCTGTTCCGGGGATAGATACTTCCAAGTTGACAGAATTAACTGGTAGTGGTTCATTACTAGGATTTTACGATCTCTTATCAGGAGGTGCATTTAGCAGATTCAGTATATTTGCTATGGGAGTTATTCCATTCATTAATTCTTCCATCATAATGCAGCTTCTTACTGTTGCAGTACCTCGTTTAGAGCAATTGTCTAAAGAGGGAGAAGAGGGAAGAAAGAAAATACAAGAATATACTAGGTATGCCTCCATACCTCTTGGAGTAATTCAGGGATTTAGTATATATGCTTTAATAAGTAGAGCAGGTGCTCTTGTGGAACCTGGAAACAAATTAAGTATACTTATGATAATATTTACAGTGACTACAGCATCAACTTTTCTTATGTGGCTTGGAGATAAAATAACAGAACATGGTATAGGAAATGGAATCTCGCTCATAATATTTGTGAATATTATTTCCAGGTTTCCATCTGCGGTATCAGGAATGTTAAAACTTCAAGAAGTAGAAATAGTTAATTTTGTGGAGACAATAGGATTTATAGCAGTGATAATATTATTATTTGTGGCAGTAGTGGCTATGAGTTTATCGGAACGAAGGATTCCCATACAGTATGCAGGTAAAACTAATGCAGGAAGAATGTATAAAGGACAGTCAACACATATTCCTATTAATGTAAATGGTGCAGCTGTTATTGGAATTATATTTGCTATATCTGTCATGCAATTTCCAACGACCATAGGTCAATTTTGGCCTAATTCTGCTTTTAATCAATTTGTAACGGCAAGTTCATTTAGTCCATTTAAGGAGAGTAATTGGCAATATCCAGTACTTTATTTTCTGTTAACCATTTTCTTTACATGGTTTTATACAGAAGTGACAATGAAACCGGAAGAAATGGCTGAGAATATGAATAAGTCCTCTGGATTTATTCCAGGAATAAGACCTGGAGAACCCACAGCTATATTTATAGAGAGGGTTCTAGCACGAGTGGCGGTTTTAGGAGGAGCATTTGCTGGAATAATAGCGATATCTCCTATATTAGCGGAAACTTATACTAATTTTAAAGGTATATATTTTGGTGGAACAGGATTGCTTATTATAGTAAATGTTGCTATTGAAACGGTAAGACAATTGAAGTCACAGCTACTGGTACGTCATTATCATGGATTTTTGAATTAAAAAAGTTTGGGGATGGTATAGATGAAAATAATTTTATTAGGTCCTCCAGGAGCAGGGAAGGGAACTCAAGCCAAATTTATCAGTGAAGAGTATTCCATACCTCATATATCTACAGGTGATATTTTTAGAAAAAATATTTCAGATAAGACTCCTCTGGGAATTGAAGCCAAGGAATATTTGGATAAGGGCCAGTTAGTGCCTGATGAAGTTACTATAAACATAGTTAAGGACAGATTGAGTGAAGATGATTGTAAAAGTGGATTTTTATTAGATGGCTTTCCGAGAACTGTGTATCAAGCTGAAGCTTTGGATTCTTTTTTGAATGAAAATGATAATAAAATAGACGTGGTTTTACTTATAGATGTTCCTAAAGAATTAATTTTTGATAGAATGACAGGGAGGAGAATTTGCCCATCTTGCGGTGCAAGTTACCATGTGAAATTTAATCCTCCTAAACTGAAAGGCAAGTGTGATGTATGTAATAATGACATTATACAAAGAAAAGATGATACAGAATCTACTGTTAAGGATAGATTGGATGTATATGAAAAGCAAACGGAGCCTTTAATTAGCTATTATAAAGAACAAGGTGTAATTTCAACTATAGATGGAAGTGGAGAAATAGAGCAGGTTTTTCAAAGAGCAAAAAGTGTTCTGGGAGCTGTTTGTAAATGATAATAATTAAAACGGACAGGGAAATTGAGCTTATGAGATGTGCGGGTAGACTTGTAGGTGAGGTACTGTTAGAAGTTGAAAATGCAGTAAAACCAGGAATAACTACTAAAGAATTGGACAGAATTGCAGAGAAGTATATAATAAAACATAATGGGAGACCATCATTTAAAGGATACTATGGCTTTCCTGCTTCTATATGCACTTCTGTTAATGAGGAAGTAGTTCATGGAATTCCATCTAAAAGCAAAATTTTAAGAGAAGGCGATATAATAAGTGTTGATTGTGGAGCAGTATTGGATGGATATCATGGAGATGCAGCAAGAACCTTTGCGGTTGGCAAAATTTCACCTGAAGCAGAAAAGTTAATTGAAGTGACACAAAAAAGTTTTTTTAAATGTGTTGAAAAGGCAGTATTAGGAAATAGATTAACTGATATATCTGCTGCTGTTCAGGAATATGTGGAAAGCTTTGGATTTTCTGTAGTTAGAGATTATGTAGGTCATGGTATTGGCAGTAACATGCATGAAGAACCTGAAATACCTAATTATGGTAGACCGGGCAGAGGACCGAAACTTGTGAGAGGTATGACATTGGCTATAGAACCTATGGTGAATGTAGGAAGGTATAATGTAAACATACAATCTAATAATTGGACTGTTGTTACTATGGACAGAAGTTTATCAGCTCATTATGAAAATACCATAGTTATTTTGGATAATGGTCCAGAGGTATTGACTTTAATATAGAATATTGACTTTAATTAAAGTGTTAATATGCTGTTGGTTGATATTAAATTTGAAGTGAAAAGTTTTTGAAGCCAACAATAATAAGGAGGTTTGATTACCTTATGTCAAAAGACGACGTTATTGAAATGCAAGGTACGGTTTTAGAAGCTTTACCTAATGCAATGTTTGAAGTAGAATTGGAAAGCGGACATAAAATATTAGCACATATATCTGGCAAATTAAGAATGAATTTTATAAGGATATTACCAGGCGATAAAGTTACAGTAGAACTTTCTCCTTATGATTTAACTCGTGGGAGAATAACCTGGAGAGCAAAGTAATTTTAAGGAGGGTTAGCTATGAAAGTGAGGCCGTCAGTTAAGCCTATATGTGAGAAATGTAAAATTATAAAAAGAAAAGGAAGAGTAATGGTTATCTGTGAAAATCCTAGACATAAGCAGAAACAAGGTTAGGCTATTACAAATTTTGGATAGATATTTAATGATTTTTTAGATGAAATTACGTTTTTACAATTTATAAAGTGAATATGTTTTAAAGTGCGGCTGCAACAGGATAGTAGATATTCTGTTGGCTTTAAAACTTTATATAATAAACAAACTTAATGCTACAGATTATATAATCAGGAGGTGTAAATTTTAATGGCAAGAATAGCAGGTATTGACCTACCAAAAGAAAAAAGAGTTGAAATAGGTTTAACCTATATATATGGCATAGGATTGCCTACTTCTCAAAAAATCTTGAAGGAAACAGGAGTTAATTCAGATACCAGAGTTAAAGATTTGACAGAAGAAGAAGTTAATCTTTTAAGAAATTATATAAAAAATCTTAAAATCGAGGGTGACTTAAGAAGAGAAGTGGCACTTAATATAAAGAGACTAATAGAAATAGGATCATATAGAGGTATAAGGCATAGGAAAGGTCTTCCAGTTAGAGGACAAAAAACAAAAACTAATGCGAGAACTAGAAAAGGACCTAAAAAACTTGTAGGAGCTAAGAAAAAATCTAAATAATTTATTTATAAGGAGGGAAAAAGATGGCAGCTGGAAGAGTTAAAAGAACAACTAGAAGGAAAAAGGAAAGAAAGAATGTTGAACATGGTTGTGCACATATTAGATCAACATTTAATAACTCAATAGTTACAATTACAGACGCTGCTGGAAATACTTTATCCTGGGCTAGTGCAGGCGGCTTAGGCTTTAGAGGCTCTAGGAAAAGTACTCCATTTGCAGCACAAATGGCAGCTGAAACATCAGCTAAAGCAGCTATGGAACATGGATTAAAAAGTATTGAAGTATATGTCAAGGGACCGGGTTCTGGCAGAGAGGCGGCAATAAGATCACTTCAAGCAGCAGGACTTGAAGTTACTTTAATTAAAGATGTTACTCCAATACCACACAATGGATGTAGACCACCAAAGAGAAGAAGAGTTTAGTTAATAGGAGGTGTAAAATTTAATGGCAAAATATACTGGAGCGGTATGTAGACTCTGCAGAAGAGAAGGTTTAAAATTATTTCTTAAAGGAGATAGATGTTATACAGATAAATGTGGATTTTCGAGAAGAGGCTATGCACCGGGGCAACATGGACAGGGAAGAAAAAAAATATCCAATTATGGTTTACAATTAAGAGAAAAACAGAAATCCAAAAGAATATACGGCTTATTAGAAAAGCAGTTTAGAAAATATTATGATAAAGCTGACAGAAAAAAAGGTATAACAGGTGAAAATTTGTTGGTTCTATTGGAAACAAGACTTGACAATGTAGTTTATAAATTAGGCTATGGCCAGTCAAGAACAGAGGCTAGACAATTGGTAACTCATGGACATTTCAAGGTTAACGGAAGAAAGGTGAATATTCCTTCTTTCAAAGTATCAGTAAATGATACTATAACTGTAAAAGATTCTAGTAAATCATCAGAAAAATTTAAAACTTTTGCAGAGAATCCAAAAACTTTACCAAGTTGGTTAGAAGGAAATGTGGAAAATTTTGAAGGAAGAGTTATTAGAGAACCTATGAGAGAAGAAATAGATGTTCCGGTTAACGAAACATTGATTGTAGAGTTGTATAGTAAGTAATTAATTATGGAATCAGTTGCCCTCAGGAGATACATTATTAGATAAATAGAAGGAGGGTTATATTCATGTTAGAAATAGAAAAACCCAAAATAGAATGTGTTGAAACTAGTGAAGATTGTAATTATGGTAAGTTTGTAGTAGAGCCTTTGGAAAGAGGTTACGGTATTACTCTTGGAAATGCTCTTAGAAGAATTCTCCTTTCTTCCCTTCCAGGAGTTGCTGCCAGCCATGTTAAAATAGATGGCGTACTTCATGAATTTTCGACTGTTCGTGGAGTAAAAGAAGATGTCTCAGAGTTAATTTTAAATATAAAAGAACTGGCCTTAAAAATGAATGGCGATGGTACTAAAACTATATATATAGATGTACAGGGACCAGGAGAGGTTGTTGCAGGAGATATAAAAACTGATGGTGATGTTGAAATAGTCAATAAAGAGCTACATATAGCTACTTTAGATGAAAACAGCAGGTTATACATGGAAATAACTGTTAATGGAGGAAGAGGATATGTTTCTCAAAGGAGAAATAAATTTGAAGATATGCCTATAGGCACAATTCCGGTAGATTCTATATATACTCCTATTAGAAGAGTAAATTTCAATGTGGAGAATACAAGAGTCGGCCAAATAACAGATTATGATAAGTTATCTCTGGAAGTCTGGACTAATGGTACTATATTGCCAGATGAAGCTGTAAGTTTATCAGCTAAGATTCTTATAGAACATTTTAAATTATTCATGACTCTTACAGATCATGCTAATAATGTTGAAATAATGGTAGAAAAAGAAGAAGATAAAAAAGAAAAGGTTCTTGAAATGGCTATAGAAGAATTGGATCTTTCCGTAAGAAGTTACAATTGTTTAAAGAGAGCTGGAATAAACACAGTACAAGAATTAACCGAGAGAACTATGGATGATATGATGAAAGTTAGAAATTTGGGTAAAAAATCTCTGGAAGAAGTTGAGCAAAAGCTGGATACACTGGGATTATCACTAAAACAAAACGAAGATTAATAATTATATAGAATGGAATATATACATGTAGTAAGGAGGGATATAAATGGCACAAAATCGTAAGTTAGGACTTCCATCTGATCACAGAAGAGCTATGTTAAGAAATCTAGTTACTAGTTTTTTAAAGCACGGAAAAGTACAGACAACGGTAACGAGAGCAAAGGAAGCTAGAAGCTTAGCTGAGAAGATGATTACTCTTGCGAAGAGAGGAGATCTTCATTCTAGAAGACAGGTACTTTCTTTTGTAACTGAGGAGGAAGTTGTAAAAAATTTATTTACAAATATAGCTCCTAAATATGCAGAAAGAAATGGTGGTTATACCAGAATGTATAAGATAGGACCAAGAAGAGGAGACGGAGCAGAGTTAGCTATATTAGAGTTAGTATAAAATTTAAGGGTTAAGTAAAGCTAGCTTAACCCTGTTTTTGTATAGAATAAAGGCAGTTTTACTGGGGAATTTAAAACTTAAGTGGATTCTATCTTGTTAAATTAAAGAGGTGTTTTCTATGGATAAAAATATGATATTATGCAAAGATGTAAGTTATAAATATGAAGATACTGAGAATGGAAGTTCAAAATTAGCTGTAGATCATGTTACTTTTGAAGTAAAAAAAGGGGAATTTCTTGTAATTCTTGGAAGGAATGGCTCAGGAAAATCTACCATAGCTAAACACATGAATGTTCTTTTGATTCCCACAGGTGGAAAAGTTTATGTAGAAGGTCTTGATACGTGTGATGAAAAGAACATATGGAATATAAGGAATAAAGCAGGAATGGTTTTTCAAAATCCAGATAATCAAATAGTTGCTACTATTGTAGAAGAGGATGTAGCTTTTGGACCAGAGAATTTGGGAGTTCTTCCTGAAGAAATAAGGTTAAGGGTTGATGATTGTTTAAAGAGAGTAAATATGCAAGAATATAAAAGATATGCTCCACATTTACTTTCAGGTGGTCAAAAGCAGCGGGTGGCTATAGCGGGGGTGCTTGCTATGCGGCCGGATTGTATAATATTTGATGAATCTACTGCTATGTTGGATCCTTCAGGCCGACGGGAAGTAATGAATACTATAAAAGAAATCAATGGTAAATACAATATGACGGTAATTTTGATTACACATTATATGGAAGAGGCAGTAGAAGCAGATAGAATAATTGTAATGGATGAGGGAAAAATTATAATGGAGGGTACTCCAAGAAGAATATTCAGCAAGGTACGTGAAATGAAAGATATGGGACTTGATGTACCGCAGATGACAGAATTGGCCTATGAACTTAAAGCTAATGGAGTGGATATAAGATCTGATATATTAACTATAGATGAGATGGTGAGTGAATTATGTCGATTAAAATAGAAAATTTGACTCATATATATATGAAAAATTCGCCTTTTGAAAAGAAAGCACTAGATGATGTAAATATTGAAATTGAAGATGGGGAGTTTGTTGCTCTAATAGGACATACGGGTTCAGGAAAATCAACATTAATACAGCACATAAATGGGCTGTTGAAGCCAAATTCAGGAAGGATAATAGTAGATGGAGTAGACATAACTGAAAAGAAAATTAATTTAAATTTTATAAGAAAAAAAGTAGGACTTGTATTTCAATATCCGGAATATCAACTATTTGAAGAAACTATAGAAAAAGACATTGCTTTTGGTCCTAGAAATTTAGGATTAAACGATGATGACATAAATAATAGAGTAAAAAGAGCCATGGATATGGTTGGCCTAAAATATGATGAATATAAAGATAGATCCCCTTTTGATTTAAGTGGAGGGCAAAAAAGAAGAGTAGCTATAGCAGGTGTAGTTGCTATGGAACCTAGAGTTCTTATATTAGATGAGCCTACGGCAGGTCTTGATCCCAAAGGTAGAGATGATATTCTGGGAGAAATAAAAAACTTGCAAAAAGAGTATAAATTGACTATAATATTGGTTTCTCACAGTATGGAAGATGTAGCTAAACTTGCAGATAGAATAATTGTAATGCATAACGGAAAGTGTATAATCGATGGGACTCCGGCACAAGTGTTTAAAGAAATTAATACTTTAGAGAGTGTGGGACTTGCAGTACCACAGGTAACTTATATGGCAAAAAAACTTAGGGATAAAGGAATAAATATATCAGAAGACATATTTACTATAGAACAGGCAAAAGAAGAAATACTTAGATTATTAAATAAAGGTTAGGGGAGCTATGAAATGATTAAAGACATTACAATAGGCCAATATGTACCTGGTGATTCTTTTATACATAAATTAGATCCAAGAGTTAAGATATTAATATCTTTAATATACATTGTGGATTTATTTATAATAAATAGTTTTAGAGGATATATATTTATAGTAGTATTTACTTTGGTTTCAATACTTGTATCTAGGGTGCAATTTACATATATATATAAAGGGCTTAGACCTATATTTATATTAGTTCTTATAACTGCAATATTAAATATATTTATGACTGGAGGAGCTAATCCCCCTTTGTTCAAGTGGAAATTCTTAGTAGTGTATAGAGAAGGGCTTATTATGGCTGCATTTATGGCATTAAGGCTTGTGTTTTTAATTATAGGAACGTCACTACTAACATTAACTACTTCTCCTATTGAATTAACTGATGGAATAGAAAAACTCTTAAAGCCAGTAAGCAAAATAGGAGTACCTTCTCACGAATTAGCTATGATGATGACTATAGCATTGAGATTTATACCTACTTTAATGGATGAAACAGATAAAATAATGAAAGCACAAATTGCAAGAGGGGCAGATTTAGAATCAGGGAATCTCATACAGAAAGCTAAAAATTTAGTTCCTATTTTAGTTCCGCTTTTTATAAGTTCTTTTAGAAGAGCTGATGAATTAGCTATGGCCATGGAAGCCAGATGTTACAGAGGAGGGGATGGTCGAACTAGAATGAAAGAATTAAAATTGAGTAATAAAGATTTTATAGCTTCTTTGTGTACTTTGGCATTAGTCTGTATTTCTATATTGAGTAGAATATGGTGGGGAAAGTGAAAAACATAAAATTAGTTATAGAATACGATGGTACAAATTATTCTGGTTGGCAGAGGCAAGATAATGCAATTACTGTTCAACAGAGGTTAGAGGAAGCAATTAAAAAAGTTACAGGTGAATTTTCAAAAATTATAGGTTCCAGCAGAACAGATGCAGGTGTGCATGCCAGGGGATTTGTATGTAATTTTTTTACTAATAGTAAGGTACCTGCTTTAAATATAAAAATGGTATTGAACACAGCGTTACCAGAAGATATAGCTGTATTAGATTCAAAGGAAATGGATAATAGTTTTCATTCTAGATATTTTACAACAGGTAAAGAATATAGTTATACTATAGTAACAGGGGATAGACCACCAGTTATTGGACGGCAATATGTGTATTATTTTAAAAGAAAGTTAGATATAGAGAAAATAAAAAATTCATGTGGGTATTTTATAGGAACTCATGATTTTTCTGCATTTCAAAAAAAGGGGAGTTCAGTGAAATCTCCTATCAGAACTATACAAAAACTGACTGTCTCGAAAAAAGAGAATTTGATTAGATTCAATATTGTTGGAGATGGATTCTTGTATAATATGGTTAGGATAATAGTAGGTACCCTTTTGGAAGTTGGACTTGGGAGATTTAGCGTGGAGTATGTAAAAGATATATTAGAGTCTAAGGATAGATCAAATGCCGGAAAGCCTGTACCTGCCAAAGGACTCTGCTTGGAAAAAGTATTTTATTAGATTGACACGCCAGGAGCATTGTATTATAATATAAATGTTTGTATTTTGAGTATAGAGGATTCATTAGCCCCGGATCTTTATATAGAGAATGAATATATTCAAGTTTTATAAATTTGATTTGTGTAAAAGGATAGATAAGAGAGGAGTTGAAAACCGTTAATTTGTGTAACGGGAAAGCCATGAAATCATATATAGCAAAAGCTGAACAGATTGAAAGAAAATGGTATGTTGTTGATGCTGCCGGAAAACCCCTCGGAAGAGTGGCAAGTCAGGTTGCTTCAGTGTTAAGAGGTAAACATAAGCCTATATTTACACCACATGTAGATACAGGTGACTTTGTAATAGTAATAAATTCCGAAAAAGTACTTCTAACTGGTAAAAAATTAGATCAAAAGATGCTGAGACATCATTCATTATATCCAGGTGGGTTAAAGGAAACTCCCTATAGAGAAGCTTTAAACAAAAAACCAGAGTTTGTATTTGAAGAGGCTGTGAGAAGAATGCTTCCAAAAGGAGTATTGGGAAGAAAAATGTTGAAGAAATTAAAAGTATACAGAGGTGCTGAGCACAATAATGAAGCTCAAAAGCCGGTAGTATTAGAGTTAAAATATTAGGTTAAAGCTGAAAGGAGGATAAAAATGGCTAAAGTTCAATATTTTGGTACGGGTAGAAGAAAAAAATCAATAGCAAGAGTTAGACTTGTTCCAGGTGAAGGCAAGATAACTATAAATAAGAGAAGTATAGAGGAATATTTTGGATTGGAGACATTAAGGGTTATAGTTAATCAACCCCTAGTTTTAACTTCAACAAATGGGAAATTTGATATACTGGTAAATGTTCATGGAGGAGGATTTACTGGTCAGGCAGGAGCTATAAGACATGGAATATCAAGAGCTCTTTTAAAAGCAGATGAAAATTTGAGACTGGAACTTAAAAAAGCTGGATTTTTAACAAGGGATCCAAGAATGAAGGAAAGAAAGAAGTATGGATTGAAAAAAGCAAGAAGGGCACCACAGTTCTCAAAGAGATAGTTGGTATAAACTTTCAAGTAAAAGAGTTACAGAAGTGTGGCTCTTTTATTTTTTTGATTTTATACCATATGTGGTATATATCATTATAAATTACACTATATATAGTAGGTATGAGAGAAGGATTTATAAATAGAAAGTAAGATCAAATTTATTGAGTATGGCTAAATGTTGCTCATTATCGGTTGTTGTGTGTAGATATTTACACCTTTTTACACATGGAAAATTAGGGTGTGTAAATTATTTTAGAGTAAAAACTAAATACTGCTAGTTGTTCTTGAGTTGATAGCATTTCTAATTTATCTTTTATTTCGTTACTATTGGAAATGATATTGTTTCAGGCTATAACTTGAAGAATTTAGTTCAAGTGCAAATTGGTTTGTGATATAATTATTTCATCATTTTAAATAGGGGGATAATATATGAATAATATTACAAACATTAAAGTAAATTACATGTTACTTGAACAAATACTTAGGATAACTGGTGTATACAAAACATTATGTGATGAGCATGAATTTTTAGATGTTATATTTAAGAAAGCTAAAATAGGGAAACTAGATAATTTATTTAAGGATGATGATGCACGAGAAACAGCTCTTGGAATTATTAAAAATATTACAGGTGTATCTACAAAATACTGGTCAGGCAATGAAAGAATTAAGCTAGGCATAAGATGTAATAATGAAGATTTAAATTACGATGGGGGATCAATAGATACAGTTGACCTTGCAAGTGACAACCCATATTTTGACAAAGAAGAAAAAATTAATTATCCATATGGTATTATTTATGCAGAACAGTTAAAGAATCCTTTACATATAGATCCTGATGAGATTTATTCTAAAATCTCAAAACCAGAGACATCAGAAAGCAAAATTGAGAAAGATATAAAAAATATAGAAAACTTATATAGTTTAAGAGGACTGTTAGTAATACTCTTAATAAATATGGCTGATGAGATAGAGCTAATAGATAAGGCAACTATTTATAAACATACAAGTTGGAAACCTTATATTAGAGTTTTAGAAAAACCTACAAAACATGGAATTACTTATAGTCCTAGGTTTATTGAGATTAGAAAAGGATTAGTTCAAACTATAATTAGGAATATATATGAACTTGGTATAGTATTCCCATTTAAAGATTTAGATAAGGAATTTATAATTGAATGGTATTAAGTAATAATTTGAAAGAGCATGTTCAGAATAAAATGAACTTGCTCTTTTTTAGAATTAAGAATGTAATAATAGAGGTACTCTTTTGGTAAAGTGGTTACTTGTTACCCGTTACCCATATTTCTAGGGTAATATTATATATTTAAGAATAACATTGTTCAGATTGCGCTTAAGATAGTTAATTTGCTGTCTGACAAAGATAGCAAAAGAAAACATAAATAAATTTATAAAATGATAAAAAAAATTATTTCCCAAAGTTGATATGTATAGACGTATTAGCTTTTTTTTATACGTTTAAAATATTTTGAGGAATTTTAGTATAAAAACAGTGAAGTAATTAAGGGAAAATCAAAAATGCCTGTGCTTAAGTATGGGATTATTAATACATGGACAAGCGCTAGTCCTTAAATATTAGAAAATGATATCTATAAAGCTTTATAGACCAACTTAAAAGAAGGAAGGTCTACACTATGAAAATTATAAAAAAAGCAAATGTAAGTAGTAATGCACTAAAAGTACCATCTGAAGCAGCAGATAAATTAGGGATTGTTATGAAAGTGTTCATTAGAAAAAATATGGATACATTGAAGGAAACATTAATTTGCACTATTCAATTTAAAGACGAAAGAGGTGGAATTACACAGACTGAAGATATAATTGTAAATACTGTTAGTATAGCAAGTTTAGATGGCTATAGTATTAAATTAAAAGAAAATGTACAAATTACTATGAATAGAGATGGAGAGGAATATCAATCAACTACTAATTGTATTAAAGATTTAAAAAAATTCATAAGAAATAAAAGTAATGAGATTCCAGTTAGGCTGTACTATGATACAGGGTATGGTTGGAGTAAGGATGAGGTAATTGGTAAAGTAAGATTTGATGGATCATCCATAGCAGGTTTAGATAATATTATACTCGATGATTATAAACATCACCTTGTAAAGAAAGGAGAGTATGTAAAGACAATAGAGGTTTGTAATGAAGTAATGCATGATAGGTTTAGCACGCAATTCCTTTTAGCGGCATCATTGGCAGCACCTATATTTGGTGCATTAGACTTAAAGAGTTTAATAGTCAATGTAAGTGGAAGAAGTTCACAAGGAAAGACCTCTATTCTAGAGCTTTGCATGAGTTTATGGAGTAAGCCAGATGATGAAAACCTAGCAACTACATGGTATAACACTGAAAATGCAATATGTGCAAAATTAAATGGATTAGAGGGAGTTCCATTTATACTTGATGATACATCTCAAGGTAGTACTAAGAATTACACTAAAATTGTATATAATATGGAGGGTGGTAAAAGCAAAGGAAGATTAAATAAGTTGTTTTCAATAGATAGCATAGCTAAATGGCACACCTGCATATTTAGTGCTTCGGAAAATTCTATGTATGAACAAACTGATGATGATAAAAAAGGATTGCTAAGAAGATTAGTGGAATTAGAAGTACAACAGGGAGACTTAATTAAGGATCAAGTACAAGCTAGTAAAGTTAATAAGATTAGCAGAGAAAACTATGGTCAACTTGGGATGATCTTTGTTAATAAACTATTTGAAAATAAACTAGCGGATAATAATTTTGAAGAACTTAAAAAACTATTAAATAAAAAAGTAAACGAGATTCTGAGTAAAATTACAGAAAATGGAATATCCAAAGGTATAGCTGAAAAACTTGCAGTGATAATGCTTACAGTAAAGTTAAGTAATGAATATTTAGATTTGCAATTTAATGTAGATAAACTAGAAGAATATATACTGACGTTAATAGCTAAAACAGATGTCAAAGTAAAGGAGGCTATAAGAATAAAACAAGATTTTGAAACTTGTCTTGAAAGAATTTGTGAGTTTACAGAATCAAAACTTGAAAACAGATACAAGACAGAGCTTTGTTATAATATACCAGTTCCGTACTTCAACCTAATTGAGGCAAAACTTGGGTACAAGTATAAAGAGCTAAGAGCATTGTTATTGGAAAAAGGACATTTAGCCGATTTTAATGATAAAGATTTAGATAAAACTATAAGAAGACCTAATTTAAGACCAGGAGAATCAAAAACTTTGAAAGTTATAGCTGTAACAAAAAATTTGAATACACTAAATTAATGGAGGAAAACAGCATGAATAAAAAATATTTAACTAATTTTGCGTATTTTGGAGGCAAGAGTAGACTTACATATAAATTAAGAGAATATATTGAGGAAGGAGCTAGTGCTTGTAACATTTTCATTGATGGATTCGGTGGTTCTGGAGCTGTTACCCTTAATATTAATAGAGATATCTTTGAAAGAAGTATAATTAATGATCTTAATCCGAAATTATTCTTAATTCATAAAATGTTAAGCAATTCCAATACTGCATATCAGGTAAAGGATTTAATTGAGGACACAGAATTATCCAGAGAGTATTTTGAAAGAGCTAAGAAAGTATGGGAACCTTATGAAGCGACTATAAGAGAAGAATTTGAGCTAAAGATGTTAGCTGAAACAAACGCAGCGTTATTTGATTCACATAAAGACATGTGGAAGAAATATATTCCTGAAGAAAAATCAATAGAATTAGCAGCTGCTGCCTTAATAATGTTCAAACAATCATTTAATGGTCTTGGTAAATCTTCAAGACCTGAATATTATGGAAATGAGGACTATCAGTATTACAAATGGATAGATAATACTCTTGACAAGGTTATTGAGCAAATGGAAGGTGTAGAAGCTTATTGTGTTAATACACTTGTATTAGTAAATAAGTATAAAAATCACTCTAATGTGTTTATGTACTTGGATAGTCCTTATGAACTAAAAACTAGAAAAAATAGAAAAGCATATGAAATAGATATGGATGATGAAGACCAGAAAAGATATATGGACACAATAATTGATTCCAGAGCTCCTATTATTATTTCTGGATACAAATATAATGGGAAAAGTATATATGATAGGCTCGTAGCTAGTGGCAAATGGAGATGTGAAATACTGGCAGAAGATATTCCTAAATCATCAGCAAACTTAGGCGTTGGAAATGAAAAACCAAGAGTCGATGAGTGGATATGGTTAAACTATTAATTACGATTGATAAAATATAGGATATCAGTTACCCGTTACCTCAAAGAAGTAATTAAAATAAAAAAAATAGGTATAGTTTTCACCTTCAGGGATCTTAATAAAGGATTCATTCTTTAAATTTCCCAACTAAATTAAAATAATTGAATATCATTGAATAATATTTAAAGAACATGTCTAAAGATAACAGGACATGTTCTTTTTATGTTCAAAAAGTTATTTTAAAAAGCAAAATATAATATACTTGTGGCTGCAATAAACGCTGGGACGCCAGCTATGGGAGAAAGGCTATGAGTAAAAAAGTAGAAGGCAATGAAAAAAAATATGTTAATTCTAATAAAACAGTAAATAAAAATATTCCAGCTGTTGATAGAGGGTATGAAGCTGAGAAATATGGCATGGATACCAAAGAGGCTTCAAAATTTATAGGATGTTCAGCTTATACCATTAGAGAGTTAGCTAGAAAGAAGCAAATACCACATTATAGGATAGGGAATCGAATAATGTTTAACAAGCAATCCCTAATAAAATGGATTGATAAACAAGAGAACAGGAATTGGAAGTATTAATATACGAAAGTTGAGATTATAGAAAGGTGTAAAAAAATAAAAAATACTATTGAAATTTTACACCTTTTGAGATAGAATCCACCAATTAAGGTATAAGAAGTTAAATATAATTAAAAGGAGAAGATAGATATGGCAAGCATTAAACATATTAAAGATAATAAGTACAGGGCTTTTTTGTGTGTAAACAGGCAAAGAGCTTCAAGAATAATAACAGCTAAAAATCATAAGGATGCAGAAAAACAAGCATTAATTATGGAAGTAAAACTCGCTGAAACGGGTAATTTAGATGGAGAGACGAGGAAGGCTAAGAGTAATTTACATGTAGTAGATTTAGCCGAAAGATATATGGAACATCTACTTAATAAGAATAAACCAATAAAAGAAAAAACAAGACAGAAGTATCAGGACCTGCTGAATAATAATATACTTCCTTATTTTAAGGGGTATAAGGTATCAGCAATAGGGGTTTATGAAGCTGAAAGGTTCTTAAAGTTTTTAGGTACACCAGAAGCTAGAGTGAACAAGAGTAAAAAACGTCCATATAGCCAAGGAACAATCAAGGAAATATTTACATTATTTGATTGTATGATGAAGAAAGCAACTATTTGGGAAATAATAGAAGATAATCCATGTGATAAAATAGAAAAGCCAGTAGAAGATAAAAAGGAAATCGTATATTACAATTTAGAACAGATTATAGAATTATTACGTTTAATAGAGAAGGATACACAATCAGAATTGGATAGAGCATCTATTATGTCAGAACGAAGTAATTTTCAACCTTACACATTACAAAAGATAATAATAAGTGCATTAATGAAACAATTAATCGTAAACATTGCAATTAAAACAGCAGCAAGACGTGGAGAAATTTTAGGTTTACGCAGACAAGATATAGATCTTGAGAAGAAATCCATAACATATAGAAGGTCGGTTTTATACACAAAAGAAGCTGGAACATATGAGGAAGAAGGATTGAAGACAAAAGATATGAACGAGGTATATATTAATGATAGTTTAGTGGAACTTATAAGGAATTACTTCAAAGAATTAGATAAACTATTTGAAGTGTCAGAAGGACAATTGAAACCAAACGATTTATTGTTCATGACCTTACGGAATACCAAAATGTCTAAACTCGGAGACATTTTATTTCCAGACCCGATTAGTGAATGGTTCAAATTATTTTTAGCAAAGCATGGAATGCCTCCAATAACATTTCATAAGCTTAGAAGTACTTGTTTAACCTACTTAGCTAATAATGGAATAGATTTATTCGATGTAGCTAAAGTGGCTGGGCATAGTAATACTAAAGCTGCTGAAAAGTATTACATTGGTGGCTATGATTCAAACAAAGCAATGGTAGCGAGTAAATTTAATAGACTAGATGACATGGTTAAAAATATAGAACAGTTGAATCAGTAGAGATTAAAGGATAATAGAAAGACTAACAGAATTACAATAAAATGGGAGGCAATGGTATGGAGGTTTGCCATAAATTCAAAGGAACTATTACTTGTAGAAATATTACAGGACAAACAGGTATAGTTTGTCAATATAAAGAAAGCGGTGGATACAACTACTCTCACAGGTAAATTCATGTTAATTATTTTTGGAGAAATTGCACAATTTCAAAGAGAATATATAAGGGAATGTCAGAGGGAAGGTATAGATATTGCCATGGCTGAAGGTAGGTTTAATGGACGACCTAAGAAAAGACTAGATACTTTTCATGAGGTATATAATGACTGGAAAAACAACAGGATAACAGCTTCAAAAGCCAGTAGGATTTTAAATGTTGCCAGAAGTACTTTCTATAGGAGAGTTAAGGAGTATGAAGAAGATATGGTAGTAAATTCTTAAAATACATTATTAAAATATAATTAATATGTTTACTTATACAGTACGGAAAAAATTAATAAGCATTAATATAAGAACAATGGGAATATTAGGGGAGCTTCATTTTAAAGAATGGTGCTCCTATTTCTTTAGTGAGGTAATTAACTCTGTAATTTTAAATATAACATCTTTCTCTTTGGAAGATAACCCTTCTAGAAGTTTAGTGAATTCATTGGCTTTGTAGTCTGGTGCCTGCATTACGGAACCTGCTATCAAATATTCTATGGGACACTCTAACAGAAGGCTCAACTCTGCCAGACGTTTTAAACTTATTTTGGCACGACCATTTTCGATTTTACTCATGTACTCGCCAGATATATCCAAGCACTCGGCTACTTGTTCTTGGGTTAATTTTTTTTCTAGACGCTTCTCACGGATTCTGGAACCAATGATTTCATAATTTATCATCTACTCACCCCTTAAATTAGTTACTTTCATGATATCAACATTGACTTATAAATATAACGAACTGATAAATCAATATTGTTCTCTGAATTTAAGAGTAATTATCAATTTAGTTAATCTTTTATTGAGGGAATACTTCTATATATTACTTTAGGATACTTACTTCATACTTATAACATTGGATTTTACAATTATTAATGTTTAAGGCATGGAAAATAGCATTTGTGTGAATTAAAGTAGGAAAACCGTAAAGTATATATACAGGGTATTTAAACAGCATATAGATTTATCCAGATAACAGGAAAAGGTTTATTGATGAATATAGTTATACAGGATAGACTCTTTCCCCTCCCTTTTATTTGGTATATTAAAATAACTTATAGAATCAGAAAGTTGGAATAAGAGGACTGTAATATTTATAAATAACATTCAATATGTAATTGCATTGATTTTAGCTCCAGATGATTTTATTGTTTAATTGGAACTGTTTAATAAGAGATGCGCTTTGATTAATATGTTAAGGCTATCTTCATATTTTCATTTTTAAAATAAAGGGTTTAATGGATGATCATAAAATAATTGTTAAGATACATAACCATCAGGGTTCATTTAAATTGGCATCCAGTAATTGAATGTGTTTTATACTTTGAAGGATTTTAAAGTTACAGAATACGTTAAATAAGGTTAATAAAAATTAATGTAGATAGAAACAGAGATACATGTTAACTTATAGCAGCTGTATAACTTTTATTATATAGTTGTTTGAAATTATTATTGATATTACAGCAGGCAGTATATTCTCATAATATAGACAGCTATTTGAGAATTTGTCACCTACTGTATTAAAAATAAAATGGAAAAATTATATTTGGTCTATATGTTAATACGTGTATAGTTTCAGTGTTATATCAGCTATTTGAAAAAATAAGCTAGTATTTATTCATGAATGTAATAAAAGGTATATAAAAATTTAAGGAGATGGATGGTATGGATACATTAAAAATGGAAGCAGTACTTAATAATTATAAAAAACTACTGGGAAATAAGTATAAGAGTCAGATTGATGAAAGAAGTATTAAAATGCTAAATAGAGTAACCGGTGATATGAATTTTATAACTCAAATGGGGTTTCTGTTAAATATAGTTGATTACATTGAAAATAGAGGAAAGGATGTAGAAGAAACTGTAAAAACTGATGAAGAAAGTGATAATGCTTTTCTTATTGCGTTACATAAACAATGGCTTCATGACGCTGAGGATGAAAATGACAAACTTACAGAAAGTAATAATGAGCTAAATGAAAAGATAAAGTCATTGGAGCGTATAATAGACACTTATAATAAATGTCATTTACAGCAGGTAAAGCTAAAGAATGGTGAAAAGATAGCCTATAAAAAACAGGCTACTTTAGAAAAGGTTAGTGAGCTTAAAAAATCTGGATTGGGAGTTGGAGAAATAGCAGAGACACTCTGTGTTAGTAAAGCAACAGTATATAGGAGACTTAAGGAAAGTGTTTAATTGATTTTTAAAAATGTAAAGGACTTATTTAAATTTGGATAGGTTCTTTATTTTTTTCAATAGGTTATAAAATATAGGAGTTTTATATTAAAAATTTATAAAATAGTATTTTATAAATCAACTGATTGCGGTATAATCCTTCAAAATAAATTAAAGTAGTTAAATATAAATTGTTTATATTTAAAGGAGGGACTTAATATAAAGGATAGAGATATTATAGAAATGGTTCAAGAACTGGAGACAAAAGAAGCAAATAAGGAAGAATTGACAGCTTACGAAATAGTAATACTTGATTTGAATAAGTGTGCCAAGAGAGAAAATAGGAATATAACAGATAGAGATATTGAGTTTATACGGTTTTGGATGGAATAAGGGAAAGAGGGTGGCATGGATGAAGATATTTTGTACTTCTGACATACATGGAAGACTTAAGGATTTAAAAAAAATAATAGATTTTGTAAATAGCACATATGATATCCATACAGTAATTTTTGCAGGTGATATTGCTAAAGATTATAAATGGTCAAGCATTTCAGAATTAGCAGAGAAGCAAGTGGATGATTATGAATACTTTAGGTCTTTAATTATGAAAATATCAGATAAACAGGTTTATTATATCAGAGGGAATCATGATGTATTCACTCCTAAGAAAGAGGATATGAATTTTCTACCCAGTGCATATAAAGCTGGCATTGAGACTTCTTTTGTACCCCTTGAAAAAATGTACATCCAATTTTACCAGACTGACAGGGAATGTACTGAATTAGAGTTAGGTAAATATTTAGAAGACATTGACATGAGAAATAAATATGTAGTTGCCCACCAACCAGTTTGGGGTGTCCTTGATAAAGGATACAGTGGGCATAATTTGGGCAGTTTAGCCATAAGAAAAAAGATAATCATAGATGAACCTGAATTGTTTATATGTGGACATATCCATGAAGATTTTGGAGCTGCAAGACTGAATAAAACTACTGTAATAAATTGTGCCTGTATACCAGGAGCTACAAGAGGAATAATTTATGATACAGATTCCAATTCCTGTGTAGAAATGATTTTAAATTAAGTAAATATAGAGGGTGCACCAAATAATCTGATATGTTGGGTGCACTTTAATTGTGTTTAAATGATATCTTTAATAAAGACTTCGATAAGCTATTTTTAAAAATATTTCGTTTATAAGTTAATATTGATTTATAAGTCAAACAAAATTATAATAAAATTAGTGAAATATATGGAATATATTTTGTTTTTTGTGAGATAGCAAGAGGGAGATTTAAAATTTATAGCCATCTACGGAATAATGTAATACAAATTAAGGGGGATTCTATGAAAAGTAAAGCATTAGTAATAGCAATGACAATGGCGGTATTATTAGAGGCAGGGAGTATAAGTGTCTCTGCGAAACAGAACCAATATGTGGCAACGAGATTAGGTGGACAAAATCGTATTGAGACTTCAGTACAAATAGCTAATAATTATAGTAGTGGGAGTTTACAGGCGGTAGTAATAGCTACGGCGAATGATTTTCCAGAGGCTTTGGTAGGCAGTACGCTTGCATCTAAGTATAAGGCACCAATACTACTTGTTAATCAAACAGCACGGGAGAGTCAAGACACCTTAGAGTATATAAAATCCCATCTATCATTAGATGGAACAGTTTATATACTAGGAGACACCTCTTCTGTATCGTCAGATATAGAGAGTGCATTAAAGTTTTATGGATATAATAATATAAAGAGATTAGCAGGTTCAAGCAAAGACAGTACTTTCAAGGCAATAAATGATGAAGTCAGTGTATCGCAGGGGACACCAGTATTTGTAGCATCATCTGATATGTTTCCAGATGCACTATCAGCCAGTGGGATATCAGCAGTAAAGGGGTATCCTATAATCCTATGTTCCAATGGTATATTATCAGAAACAGCATTAAGTCAATTAAAGTCAATAAATCCAAGTCAGGTTTATGTGGCAGGTGGAACAGCGGTAATACCAGACAGCGTAGTTCAGACAATCCAAAGCAACACAGGTTTATCGGGAGATAAAGTAATCAGGTTAAGTGGACAAAACAGGTACGACACTTCCTTAGCGATAGACAGATATTTCAATCTAACAACTCGAAATGCAGTAGTAGCTTCTGGTGAAAACTTCCCAGATGCGTTAGCAGGAAGTGCATTATCAGCGAAGAATAATGCCCCTATAGTATTAGTTAATGAGGGTGATATAAACAAGCAGAAGGAGTACCTAGATGCAACCCCAGTACAAAACTTATCTATTTTAGGTGGAGAGGGTGTATTATCCCAAAACACAGTAGATAAATTAACAGCAAAGTACCAGAAGATAAGATTAGGCAGTGAGGATCCATACGCAACATCAATAAGAATAAGTGATGAGTTTGCAAAGAACAATGCCATAAATGGTTCCCATGAATCTGGTGAGTATGTTAAGGATTCGGCCACCGATTGGTGGAGGGCTATGGCACCAACAGATATAACCAATTCATTTACTACCAATGATCCAGTATCAAATTGTATATTAATTGAGGAGAATGACAAGGCAACAGCAGTTGGATGTGTACCGCTTAGTGTATATCTAAATGCACCAGTATTAATAACAGGAAAGGACAGTTTAAATGAACAGACAGCGGCTCAATTAAAGAAATTAAATATAAAGAATGTTTATATAGGTGGAGGAACCAGTATAATATCTGATTCAGTAGAACAGCAGTTAAAATTATCTGGATTCAATACCATTAGATATGCGGGCAAAGATACCATAGAGACAAACAGATTAATGATGAAAGCAATACCACAGGATTTACTCGGACCACATCCACGAGTACTAAATGAGGATGATTGGGTACAATGTGCCACAGCATCAGTGAATGTGAAATACTATGATTTTAAATTTTATTGTAACGAAGGGAGTAGAGAAACTTATATAAATCCAATTTACCTAATCAAATCAGATGCAGTATCCGAATCAGACTTCTCCGATATCACCGCAGCCTTAAAACCAATCAGAGATAAATGGGAATCCAAAGAAGCAGGCAGTTACAGAACCTATGCAGATTCACACATAGCGGATAACTATAGAGCAATACATGGTCAGGGTGTTAGTACCAATGCTATGGTAACTGGACTGTACTATAAGTGTTTCTTAGAAAAATTAAGTCTATCTAGTGGGTATAATAAAGATAACACTAGTGCAAATATATGGAGTAATGTAGACGATAGTATTTATGGACAAGGAAACGTATTTCCATATCAGGTAAAAGGGATACTGATGATAAACAAGGATAATGCAAAAGGCAGTTTATCAGTTCCATCATTATCTGCAAAATATGCAATGCCAGTATTATTCACAGGAAAATCATCTGAAGCTATTATGGGTAGTCCAAACGATACCATGTTTTACTTCACATATTTTAAAGCACCATACCAGGAAGATAACAGATTATATTATGTAGGAAGTGAGTCACAAGTTCCAGATGGAAGCGAGCACATTCTAAACGAGCAATAAATAAAAATGGATATAAGGTTTACTGGCAATCATCAGTATTTTTATACTGGTGATATCGCCTTAAAAAATTTATAGATATTTATAAAATAATAAAATGGATTAATAAATATAGGGGGGAAATCCATGAAAAGTAAAAAGTTAGTAGCGATAATAACCATGACAGTACTATTAAGTGTAGGAAGCATCACTGTACATGCGAAAGACTACACCACCAATAGGATAGGAGGACAGACCCGTATTGAAACGGCTGTGAAGATAGGTGAAAACTATACTGATGAAGAATTATCAGCAGTCATAGTAACTACAGCAAATGATTTTCCAGAAGCATTAGTAGGAAGTACCTTATCAGCTAGATATAAGGCACCAATATTGCTTGTGAATCAGACAGTAGAGGGTAGTGAATATACATTAAATTATATAAAGAATCATCTGGCATCAGATGGCACAGTATATATACTGGGTGATACAAATGAGGTTACATCAGATGTAGAAACAGCTATAAAAGATATGGGGTATAGTAATATAAATAGACTAGCTGGCGAAACTAAAGATGAGACATTAAAATTAATTACTGATGAAGTTGGTATACCGCAGGGAACTCCAGTCTTAATAGCATCCCAAGATAATTTTCCAGATGCATTATCAGCAAGTGCAATAGCGGGAATAAAAGGATATCCAATAGTATTATGTTCCAATGGTTCATTATCGCAATCTGCAATCTACTCACTTCAAAGTATAAAACCTAGTACAATATATTTAATAGGTGGCTCAGCTGTAGTCCCAGATAGTGTAGTAAAATCTGTAATGAATGTTACAGGAGTTTCTTCAAACAATGTGATACGTTTATCTGGTCAAGATAGATACGACACATCTTTAGCCATAGCAAAATATTTTAATCTAGACACTAAAAATGCAATAATAGCTTCAGGAAGTAATTTTCCAGATTCACTTGCAGGTAGTTCCCTAGCAGTAAAGAATAATGCACCACTAGTACTAATAGGTAACGAGGTATCAAGACAGAGAAATTATCTAAAGAATACTGCTATAAGTAATTTATTAATATTAGGCGGGGAAGGAGTAACAACTCCAGCAGAAGTAAAGGCACTAATAACAGATCCACCAACAAATTCAGATAATAGTTCATCTAACTCTAATGGGGGGACAGGTTCAACTTATAAGGATCATTTATCAGGATTTGATGGATCCGTTAGTGGATCTCAAAAGGATCCTGATTTCCATGCATCTACACCGTAATAATCATTTTATTAATACAAATATATCCCAATTTCATATAAGAACGAAGTAAAGGTTGTAATAAAAGATAAAACGAAATGGATAAATGACATTTTTAAAGTTATGTACAGTATTTAATGTAAATAGCATAGTACAATGGATGGAGTCTAAGGTACATGAAGATTCTAATATAGAAAGTTTCACTGCACAATTAAGTCTGATGTAGTCATTATTTTAGTTATATTATATTTTAAAATATACAGAGAATTAAAATAATAAACTGTGATTATTCACATTTAGTTAGATATAAAAATGTGATAACTATGTTATAAAGTAGTTATCACATTTTTGTGTTTCGAACTGATAAAAATTAAGTATATACTTATGAAAGTACATATTTATATAAATAAAATAAAATTTAAGGGAGTGATAACAGTGTTAGGTGTAGTAAGTTATAATTCTTGGTATAATATAATTGTTCTATATAATTCAAAATTGTTAGTAGTTGTAGTGTTACTACTTATAACTATTGTGCTAATGTTAAGCATATGCGGGTATAGAATTTCGATAGCATTTATAGATAAGCATAATAGTAATCAAAGTTATAAGGCTAAATTGGTAACACATAAAGTATATAAAGTGGTTTGGTTGGTTGTGTATACAGGGATTGTATTATTATTTTTAGGTATGTTCAGTAGTTTTTTATTAGAGCATCCTAATGTGTATCTGAATCAAGTGATTTATATTATGGATAGGTCATATACTAATAAAATAAAATTGTATACATATATAATTAGCATTTTAGCTGGTATAATATTGTTAATAGATAAAGGTACTGGTAATATATTTAATCCAATTAAAAGTGGTCATAAGATATATACATCAGTTATATCGTTAATATTAATAATATCAATAGTATTTATAGTGATGATATGACTATGATAATTGGAATAAGTGAATTATAGATTAGATGTGATGACTGAAGTTGTTCATATACATTTGAAATATACAATTAATCATTGAAAAGTAAAATTTATGGAGGTAATAATATTAAATCACGGTATAAATTTATCAAAAATAATTATAAAAAATATACATATGTAAATACATTTTTGTATTAGTATAAATAAAAATTTTAGGAGGGAAAATGAAAATAGATTGGGGTAGTACACTTCGCATAGTTATTATAACTTGTATAGTAACATATTTATTACATGATGTTACACTGTATGATATTGTGTCATGCAATCCAAAATTATCAGTAGTTATAGTACTACTGTTTGTAGTATTTATGCTAATGGTAAGTATATGCGGATATTGTATTTCAATATACTTCGTAGATAAGTACAACTATAATCAAAGTAATAGAGCCAAAGTAGTAATACATAGGGTATAATAAATATTTTAATAAATTCACCTCTACAAGTATAAAGACTTATAAAAAATATAGGTAATACTTTTATCTCATACAGTAAGAAAAAAATCAATAAGCATTAAGAAATAAACAACATTTTATAAGGTTGCTATTATAAAGTGATTAAATTTACAGACAATCAATTCAAATAAAATATCTCATGAAAAATGGTAATTAACATAAATAAAAAAATATAAGTACATAACAGAAAAAATAATGGTACAGCTGATTGAATTTTTAAATTCAAAAATCGGGTGAAAAATTAAAGTTAAATTTTAGAAATTATAAAAATATAAGATTGATGATAAGAAAGGGATATAAAAAAGATGAAGTTTCTACATCAGTAATACTCTAAATCACAGTTAGGATTTGGAGTGTTTTTATATACTTATTTTATAGCAGTAAGATTTCAGTGTATAGCAGGAATTTAAGGCAGTTTGCAGAATAATAATATATAGTAGTGAGAATCTATAATACGTTATGAAAAATATAAGTAAATCTATTCTATGTAAGGTCATAGAAAAAATTAATAAGAATCAGGTATTATAGTGATATAATAAAATTGTAATTAATATGCAGTCGTAAAATTGGCGAATAAATCGTATATTTTATGGAGGTGCAATATGAGAAATTATATAGGAGATGTATTTTATACATAAGATGAGTTCGAAGATATTCAGGCCAATTTTAATGGGAAAGCTGAATATGATAATGGAGTTATTTATTTAAGTTCTAATACTTCTCAAAAGCATAATATTATATTAAATAATATAAATGCATACTTAACATTATATTTTAGGGGAAAAAATTGCAGAGCATATACTGAACAAATAGAGGTTATCTTTAAAAGTGAAAATGATATAAAAAAATATAAGCCAGACATATTTGTTATGTGTGGTAATGCTGAAAAAAAAGGTGAAAGTTTCTTAACACCACCAAAAATAATTTTTGAGATTCTCTCAAAATCTACTTCTAAATTAGATAAGGGAGCAAAATATTATACTTATGAAAAATACGGAGTATTGGAATATAACCTTGTAGACCAGAATGGGTTTATCATTCAACACACCTTAATAGATGGATTATATGAAATAACCAATACTTTCAAAAAGGGAGATAAGTACACTAGTGGTTCAAGACTTAATTCCGTACACACTTAAAATACACATTTTTAGTGCAAGAAGGTTAGATTTATCTCAGAAATAAGTGTCCACTTCAATATTTAAAGATTTGATTATTGATATTGATTTAATCTTTGGTGAGTAATTAACAAAGGCATTAAGAAATGAATAATTCGTATAATCTTATCGTAGATGAGAAAGTTTAATTATTATTGTTATATATCCCCTCTTGAGATCCCCAAATTGCTTGAATATACGTACTTCATAATAATTTTATGAGGTCTACTCTTTAACTTGAGAAATATAAAATATAACTTGAAAGTATATTAATTGAGAGGTACCATACCACAAATATAAAATTTGGAGGTATGGATATGCAGGAAGAATTTCAAGAGTTTATTGATTTTCTTATTGATAAGAGGCTTAATGATATTTCACTTGGATTAAATAAAAAAGATGAAAATTATAAAAGATTAGAGAGTACATTGATGGAGGTACAGGATAAGTTTATAAGTAAGGATGATGAAGAATTACATGGATTATTTGTAGAGTATGGAGATATCATAAATGCTGAGACGGCAATCATATATAGGGAAATTTACATATGTGCTTTTAAGGATGCCTTGAGGTCTACTGGAATCATTGAAGCAATGAAAATGAAATAGATACACATGAGTATCTTATGGAAAATATAAGTTTAAATTTTTATTTATTATTTATAAAAGAGTGGAGGATTATAGAGTGAGAAAAATAGCTGTAATTTTAATTACTATGATCTTGTTTATGGCTGTGGGTTGTTCAAATAAAGATATAATTAAACGTCATTATATCTATAAAGGAGAAAATGACGTTTGGATTGCTAAATACAGTGTTGATGTCACAGGTACATGGGATAAAAAAGATAATAAACTCCACTATGAAGGGAATTCTAATGACACATTAACTGTAACCTATAAGAAGAATGTATCTCAATTATCTTCAGCAAAACATTTAAAAATATCGTATAAAAGTAGTGTTGGAAGTGGAAGTATAGAGCAAGATTCTCCAAAAGAAAAAACTTATACTATGACGTCAGGTAGTACAACTGGAATAATAGAGGATAAAGATGAAGTGATAAAGGTTAATGTAAATCTTGATGGAAACATACAAACAATTGAATTAAAGAATTAAAAATTAACCAGTAATTTTTATAAATTTGTAGATTTAAGTATTGCATATTTAGGAAATCTCCTGTACCATCCCCTCCAAAATTATATTTTGAAGAGGATGTGTAAAAATGTTTCAGAATGACAGTTATGTAACTCGTGGAATCAAAGAGAAGATAAATAAAAAGAATCCAGTAACTTTTTTATTGTTATGGGATTTGATTGATGAAATGGCAATTGCTAAAAAAGACTATATGCAAATATTTATACTGCGTACAGGAGCTAATAAAAAAGGTATACAAGAGATTGAACATATGCAGGAGGAGCCTCCATATAGGAATATACATAGATATTTTACAGCCAGTACCATAGATGCAAAGATCTATGTTATTGATGATGGAGAGCATTCAACAATGATGCTTGCAGAAGAATATTATTTCATAAAGAATAAATTATAAAATTGAATATTTCATATCTGAAGTTAAAAATAATAGAAAGATAGTATAATGAATTAATATAAAGAACTTGTAGATTTGCAGGTTCTTTATTTTTGTTCAAAACATTTTATAATTTTTTCAAAATTAGTATTGCATCATAGTATTGATGGCGTTATAATCCCCTCCACAATTGAAAAATTGAAAAATATCGGTGAAAGAAGGTTTTGTTTATATGAAAACAGTTGTATGTCGTATTGATTTAGGCGTGACAAGAACCGCAGGATATACTTTATATGATGAAATGAGTCGTGAGTTTCTGGAGATGACTCCAAGAGAGGTTAAAGACCTAGTAGTTTCTGGAGATGTAAATGGTCTTAAATTAATTAAGGGCAGAATTGAATTGGACAAGGAAGGTTTCAATATGTGCAACCTTATGGTAAAAAATGGCGTAGGGAAATACCGGACTTTATTTCCTAATAATACCGTGGCAAATTGTATGTACTCGGTAGTGAAAGTTATTAATAAAAATACCTGCAATCTATACGAAATTATTTCAAATAAGTGTGCAAGGGTAACTGTTACGTTTGAACAGTTAAAGATGCTTATGGATATTGGCTGTGTAGCCGGTGTAAAAATGGTAGATGGCAAATTAAAGATATATTCTGGTGTAACTTTTGAAGACAGAACAAAGAAGACCATTGAATTAAAAAAAGCAACAGGATATATGAAAGTAGAACTCAAGCAAAATTTAAAAGCTGGCATAAATAATAATGAAGCAACTCCTTTCGTGGATAAATCAGACAGTCCAGATGTTATATGTGATAATATAAATACTACAACAGTATCTAAGATTCCTGGTGGAGTATCTGATAATATTCTTATAACCTCTGATGATAAAGGTAAAAATAATGAGGCTACTCAACCTAAAGAACAAGTCAGTGAAAGTAAAGTGAGGGCTGAGGGAAATACCAAGAAGAAATAAGAAATCCACATTATATATTTTTCATACTTGAACTGTTATATAGATGAATATATACAGTTCTTTTTTCATGTCTTTTTTTAAAAATCTTATGGAGTAACTGCAATTACATTTACAGAAGAATTATACTGCTATTTTAAAAATATATCTTTATAATATAGTAAGGGGAGTATTTCTATATATAATTTAATAAGATTTGTTATAATTTATTTTCTTGAATTAGGTGTTGTAGGATGTGTTCAAAATCAAACCACAGGGTCACCAGTAGATTTTATAGGTGTAATGGTAGGTTGATAAGGGTAAGGAATTAAAACAAACCACAGGGGGTTAAAGTGATTTTAGAGGATTGTGGCAAATATAGTAAAATTAAAGAGGGTTTATATAGTTACAATTTTTTTAATAGAGGGAAATCCATACTTTTAAGATATGTACTCGGTTTATTTAAAAAGTCTAATGAATTATTGATGTAGACAGCCTTATAGGTGGCAGTGAAAATAAAATTTTAATATGACCTATAGATAAATTTTAGAAAAATTAAAATTAATAATATACCAGGTATATTATTTATTAGGAAAGCAAGTTAAAATATATTTTTACTAGTATAAAGTGAAATGGATATAGGCTCTCTAATAGGCTTATGAAGTTTAATTTTTATGAAAAAATAAAGTCTTATAGAATGTGAAATTAAGGTATACATTTTTATAGGCCAATGAAGTTGTAATAGATTAAACTTGGGTTTATTTGGCATAGATATTTAAGTGTACATGGGGAGGTATTATATATCTTCTTTTTTTGTTCTCAAAATTAATTTATTTGTAGAAAAAAATATATCCTAAAGGCTTATAAAAGGCTGGTCTAAAAACTTAGGGCATTAGGATTGATATGATTATTTTTCATGGAATTAAGAATATTAGATGCCTTTAATATACCTGATGATTAATTTTAATACTTTCAATAAATATTAATGTTTATTATGAATTTAATTAAAAATCCCTACTTAGTATTGACTGCTTAAGAAATTAAAGTAATTTTAAAAAAATATTTATAACAGTTAAATTTATAAAAAATAAATGAAAAAATATTTATATTAGGCCTGTAAAAAGACATTTAGATAGATATATGTAATAAAAATGATGAAATTTATTAAAGGATGTGGTTAATGTGCATGGGAAATTTAATATAGCATTTCAGTTAAAAAATGAAAGTACTGGTGAAATAATTCGGGATTTTAAGGCAGATATTGATTTGGATACTTTGGATGGATGTTCTATAGATTATATTAAGGAATGTATTGTAGCAGCATGTAACAGTGTGGTTAATGTTATAAATGATATTTAATTCAGGATGTGTTTTAAAATGGTTTTAAATAATATAGGAAGTGTACAAGATGCGTGTAAGAGATCTGTTAAAGGAAATAAAGAAGCAGTTTATTTTAATTTATAAATTGATTCAAAGGTATAAAAGATAAAGGATTAGTATGATCATAAAAATAAAACTACTACTGTATATTTTAAAATTTAAGGATGCTTAAATACAGTTCTATTGGTTTTAAGCATCTGTTTTTATTGAAAACATTTAATTTTATACATAAAAGGAACTGGTATAAATCATGCTTTGAGCCATTTATATTAGATGAAAAATTAACTAGGGGTATTTCTTTACGCCATTTAAAAGCATGTTAATAAAGCGTAGCATACCTCTAGTATTATTTTTGTTTAATAACAAATTTTTTAAGATGAAATTTTAATTATAATGATAGAAGTAAGTGTATTTAGTAGCACAGGTTTCAAATTACACTTATTTATTTTACAAAATATATTAAGGGGTTTAAAAAATTTAATATAGAGATTTTTTAAATAAAAAGGGTGAAAAATAGGGGCTTTTCACTGGTTTTTTTAAATTTTGATTGAGTATCAAAAATTAAAAAAAATAAATTAATATCATTTTATAGACTAGTTGATATAGCTTTACAGATTTTGTATAGTTTAAAAAATTACAAATGTTTAATCATCGTAGGATGCATATTTAATTTTATATTATGTATTTCAATGTGCTTGAAGATATACACATAAATATTAGGTTTTATAAAAATAAAAATTCTGAAGGAAATATTTCTATAGAATACATGGAAGTTTAAAATTTATACGATTTGGAAGAGGTTATAGGCATAACAAAGTTGATGTTAGTAAGATAAAAGACCTTATAAGAGTAGAAAAGCTGAAAATGTACTTAGGAGATATTTCGTGCAGAGTAAATTAAGAGCAGCGTAAGCGTAGGTGTATATAAATATAACTATGAAGACACTGACTATATAAGACACCACTTTTTTACAGGTGGTTGTTTTATTGTCTATACGAAAACCACCTGATATGCGCAACATCATAAACTTAAGGAAAAAGGTATTTAATTTAAGAATTTTTCATTTGAGTATAGGAAAAATATAAGATGATTTGGTGAATTATTGGATTGTAGGATTTGGTAAATTAACTAGTTAATAAAGTGACAGAGAAGCAGTTTGATGGATTTATTTTTGATTTAGATTTATAGTTATTATTTTGGAGACAACATTAGGACTAGTGGTTCTAAAGGTGTACCTTTAGGGCTGGATAAAAATTTAATATTTTTAAGTTTATAAAGGTTATAAAAATAAATTGCAAACTTTTGTAAATTCTACTTGACCTTTATAAACGAATTCGTTATAATCCCTCCATAATTAATGGAGGTTTATTATTGTGAATAATAAAATGTTTGGTTATGTAAGAGTTTCAAGTAAAGAACAAAATATTGGGCGACAAATAAAAGAGATACAGGAATTAGGTATTAATGAAAGAGATATATTTATTGATAAGAGAAGTGGTAAGGACTTTAATAGGCAGCAATATCAAGCATTAAAACAATGTTTACGTGAAGGGGATCTATTATACATTAAATCACTTGATAGATTCGGACGTAATTATAAAGAAATAATGCAGGAGTGGAATATTATCACTAAAGAAATTAGAGCAGATATAAAAGTATTGGATATGGATTTATTGGATACGACTAAAAATAAAGACTTACTTGGAAATTTCATAAGTGATTTAGTATTGCAGGTACTGAGTTTCGTAGCTGAAAATGAGCGTAAAAATATAAAACAGAGACAAGCAGAAGGAATAGCAATCCTTAAAGCTAAAAATGGAGGTAAAGGAATAGGTAGACCCGCAGCACAATATCCAAATAATTTTAAAGAGGTACATGATAAATGGAGAGCAGGAGATATTACTGCTGTGGTAGCTATGAAGGAATTAGGGTTAAAAAAGAATACGTTTTATAAACTAGTAAGAAAGTATTCAGAAGTCGATTGTAAGTAGATAGGACAATCTTTATAAATACATAAACGTTTATGAAAATAAAAAATTGCTTCCTATTATATATGTATTTAATTAAGCAATAAAATTATCAAGAGTTAAAAGAAAAAAGAATTGAAAAAAATCATAGACAAAAAGTAAATGTTATAAAAAACTAGTAAAGATTTACGGATGAACTTACTATAGTGTGGTTGTGGCAGTAGTTACCAACAATACAAATGGAGAAGAAATGAAAGAGTTGGTAAAATAACAAAAGTTATGTGTGCAGACACAGAATAACGGATGGAAATATAGAGTACAGAGTTAAAAAAGGCTTACCATTAGGTGGTGTCTGTGATATAAAGACAATAAGCGACGGGTACCTGGAGTTAATGGCTAAAGATATAAGTATAAGTTTAATACATATACATAGCTAATATTGAAATTTTCTGATAAAATAAAGCTATAAGAGAGGAATGATTACATGGAAAGATTAAAGCCTTTAAATGACTTCATCTTTAAGAAAACCTTTGGTGAAGAAGAAACAAAGGATAACCTAATAGCACTACTTAATGCGATTCTAAGTAAAAAAGATATAGATAAATTAGTAACACTGGAAATAGTTGAAAATAAGCAGTTAACACCAGAACTTATAGAAGATAAGACAGGTATAATAGATGTCAGAGCTAAAACAGCAGATGGTACACAACTAGAGATAGAAGTACAATTAACCAATCAGCATAATATGGATAGAAGAACCTTATGGTATTGGGGAGAGATATATTCAAATGGCATTAAAAAAGGAGAAGATTATAAAAAGCTTGCAAAGGTAATAACTATAAACATACTGGACTTTGAATATATTAAGATACCAGACAAATTCCAGACAACATTCCACTTATGGGAAGATGAAGTTAAAGACTATATGTTAACAGATGTAATAGAGGTTCATTTCATAGAAATTGAGAAGTTTAAGAAGCTGGAAAATAAAAATCTAAAAGAAGATAAGCTTCAAAGGTGGCTATCATTTTTTAGAGAAGATATAAGTAAAGAAGAATTAGAGGAGTTGATGGATATGGACGCAGATATCAGGAAAGCAGAAGAAAAAATAGAATATCTAAGTAGTGATCCAGAAACATTAGCACTTTACAAAGCAAGAGAAAGGTCACTGCATGAAAGAGCTAACATGATTAGTTCTGCTAAAGAAGAAGGAAGAGAAGAAGGAAGGGAAGAAGGAGCTAATGAAAAAGCAATAAAATTAGCAAAAAATTTTTTAAAAATGGGATTGACAGTTAAACAAGTTGCAGAAGGTTCAGAACTTTCATTAGAGAAAGTAATTGAATTAAAAAAGCAAATGTCTAACTAGGTATGGCTAATTTAGAGGAATAGTATATAAAAACTGTTCCTCTTTCTTCAGATAAAATATAAGTAAAGAAGTAAGCGATGGAATAAATACCGTCATGTAAATAGACCTCCAATTTAATATGCTTTAATAAAGTAATCAGATTGGAGGTTTTTAATATGACATCCACAAATGAAAATCTGCTAGAGAAATTACAAAAAAGTTTTATATTTCACAAATTTTGCCGGCATTATCTAGCAAATTGTGGTATTATAAGTGGTATTATAAAAGGAAAAGACACTATGGGGAGGTATTTTATATGAGTAAAAGAGTTTATATCAGTGCGGATTATGACCTTGAAAACGGAGATCGTGAAGTCGTAGAAGTGTTGCATAGTTGGGGTGACGACAATAAACATAAAGTAGATTTTGTGGACACAGCCGAAGTCGCGTCAGGTAGTGTATCAGACAATGATGACTGTCGTATATGTGATTTAAAAAAAGAGTTTAATCAGCAAATTAATGCATCATCTGTAGTTATCTTTGTTGTTGGTGATAAAACTGCTTGTCGATCAGCGGGGAGTGAATGTGAACGGGTTAGTAAAGCGCAAAACGAATGTGAGTGTACTCCATATAAACAAAATGCTAACGGAAAAAAGAAGTGCAAGATAACTAAAACATATTCTGTTCCATCAGATGGAGATTATGGTTGTATTAATTCTATTTCATACCTGCAACACGAATTTGAAGAAGCAAAGAAACGTAATAAAACTATAATTATTCTTTATAATTCATTAAATAATCAGGTTGGATGGCTTCCTCCTTATATGAATGACTACAAGGATAATGCACATCCATTTTGGACTAAAAATGATAACAATGGAAAAGTTGGTGATTACACGTATATAAAGAAGGCATTAGGATATGAATAAATCTTTAAAAATATGCTTTGGGTGGGCTACTAAATTAATTGCTATCATATTTATGTTTGTTACTGAGAGATGTTTTGCATTATGGAAGCCACTCAATACACTATCAGACGAAATAAATATTATTATTGTTAGATGTTTGGTATTTATTGCTATATTCATTCTCTGCATACTATTCTATGTGTTTAGATGTAGAGTAAATGTTAACGGAAGGAATTATCTTATTCAAGTGGAATATGGTGATATTTTAAAGAAGAAAGACTGCAAAAGAGTTATTGCTTTTGATGAGTGTTTCTCAATAAAAGCAGGAAACCGTCCTGAAGATATAAATCCTAAATCAGTTTGTGGACAATATCTGAAGAACAACCCGTCACTGAATATAGAAGAATTAATCAAAAGTACGCATTTAAAACCTGCTAATGGCACATCGCAATATCAAAACAAGGTACATTATGAGTCTGGGAGAGTGCTACTTAATGGAGATGATTTACTGCTTGCGTTTGCTAAACTTAATCAAAATGGACGAGCAACATTTACACGCGATGAATATTTAAAAAGTTTAGCTGTATTGTGGTCAGAGATTAATACCTACTACAACCAAAAGGATGTTTGCATAACAATTCTAGGTGGTGGAACTACAGATTTTGGAGAGTGGAACCCAACACAACAGGAACTTCTTGACACTATAATACAATCATATAAGCTAAGTAAGCATAAAATAAAACCATCTAACAAGTTACGAATCATCTGCAGGAGAAAAGATGTCAATATCAACAAAATAGATGGAAATATCTAAGATTCTCAAGGTATTCGAGGGTTTAACAATCTATTATAGGATGTTCCGTGAGGACAAATTGGTGCATTGGGAATTTGCCAAGGTGAACATTCCATATATAATTCTAGGTCTAACGCTATTGCAATTTTCCCACACCCTTTTGAATAAAGCAATGATTTTTCATATTTCCTCTACTTAAATATTGATCTTGATGTAATCTTTGATATAAAATAATCATCATTAACTTCAATATTTGTTAAATCATAAAAATTGATTTATATTCAGGTGAGCGGTGGAACACTTACCGTATTAAAAATAAATTAGCTTCACAGAATCCCTGTGAAGCTAATTTTTAATAAAATCCCTCTTTTGTAATTTGCTTTATGTAGTTATATTGTTTTCGAATAAGTTTCTTAAATTCAGAATCTGATAAGTCATTAAAAATAGCTATGCCTTCTTCATAAAGACATTCATATATTAATTCACAATAATCATCATCTTCTCTGTGCATTTTATTGTATCGTTTTTCAAGTTCATATGGAAAATCTAGAGTATAAGCTATTTCATCAATTTTCCCGCTAAGAAATTCCTTAGTCATATTCATCATGTAGTCTATATTAGGCTGACTCACTGCTGTTTTCCTCCTTTAGATTAGTTTCTTCTGTATTTATTTTGCATTCAAGTTGAACTTGATCTGCCCATGGTAAATATTCTTCAAGAACAAAACCGTTTAATGGAAAATTAATATTAGGTAACTGGCAAAAAATATATTTCAAATACTTATATGCATCTAGATTATTAGCTGCTGCTGTATTTATAATGCTAAATATAATAGCTGACGCTTCCGCTTCTGCTCCTTATGTTACTGAACGAAAAACATATGAACTTTTAAAGGCAGATATGTTTGGTGATTTAAGCTTCAAACGTCCTAAAGTAAAAATATATTTCGAAGATAAAATTGGTAAGGCTTTATTTGAAATGTTAATGAATGCATTTCGGAATATTTATTATATTGTAGGAGATGATATTGAAAAAACTGCTCTTAGAAATAGTTCTGAGGTTAAAGATTATTCTGGGGTTAATAACAGAATACATAGTTTAAAAAGTATGCTATATTTATTAGATGATGTCAATCAAATTCCAACAATATTAGGATGCGAAGAATTGTTTAAAATTAATGCTGCTGATGAATATTTCAAACGAGTGATTTTTATTTTAGATGGAGATGCAAGATATAAAGAACCATTGCAAAAACCTAAAATCAGAGACTATCTGGAATCTAAATATAATCCTAAAAAGTTACAAAATGTAGAAGAATTGTTGCTATTTTTAGAAAATGTTAAAAAGGCATACGATATGACGTTACCTTTGACATTGTGAAATAGATACAGTTAAACAAAACACCATGAATGATACATCATGTTATTCAATGAATTTCCCATTATGTTTATAACACAAAACTCACAAATTCCAATTTATAGGCTTGATGTAACATAATTTTAGATTTAGTTCTTATGTATCTTTCTTAAATTATGAATTAACCTATAGTTGGTGTTAGTATAATATAGTAGACACAAAAAGACTAATGGATAATTTGAAAATATGTGTCTGTTATATTAATCCAACTCCAAATTGATGGAGGTTTATTATTGTGAATAATAAAATGTTTGGCTATATAAGAGTTTCAAGTAAAGAACAAAATATTGAGCGACAAATAAAAGAGATACAGGAATTAGGTATTAATGAAAGAGATATATTTATTGATAAGAGAGGTGGTATAAATGAGGAAATGGTAGCTAAAGGAACAGGATTAACAATAGAAAAGGTAATCGACCTAAAAAACAAATGGCTAACTAAGGATGGAGCTATTAGCTCTCATTTTTATATAAATGGAAAAAGTGAAATAATATAAAATCAGTGATTTTTAAGATTTACACACAAATTACACACGGTCAGAAATATGAGGTTTGGAATTATCAATATGTAGTATTTAAAATGGTTGCATGAGCACTATATATAGTAGATTTTAGAAAATTTGATTTAGTACCTCGGTTCTCAAAGAGATAAGTTTGCATATTAATAGGAAATCTTTATTTTTTGTTAGTGGTATGGAACAAAGATATTGTATATTAAAAGGATGTTTTTAAAGGGGGAAGTTCCCTAGGAGACATCCTTTTTTGTGGTATATTATAGAAATAATTCGGCAAATAAAGTAATATAATAAGCCTGTATCATTTTGATCCTGGCTTGTTATTTTTTAGTATATAAATTTGAATTATAAAAATAGATTAATAACTTTTAAGTCATTAGGCAAAAATATATGTGTTGAAATAATTATAGGGAGTGAGTTTTTTGAAGAGAAAAAATATAAATTTTGTATTCAATATTATTTTAACATTAGTAGTTATTTTTGTATTAAATAATATATGTATACCATTAGGATTAGACAGTAACATTGTTAAAGCTGTGGATAAAAAAAATATTACAGTACTGTTGGATCCAGGACATGGTGGAATAGACAGTGGAGCCGTGTCAAAGGATGGTATAATGGAAAAGGACATAAATTTAAAAATAAGTAACAAACTTAAGGACAAATTACTAAAAAAAGGATATAAAGTAGTTATGACACGATATGACGATAAAGGTCTTTATACAGATGACGGCAGAATAAGAAAGAAAAAGATAGAAGATCTGGATAATAGATGTAAGTTAAAAGAGGATTCTAAGTGCAATATGTTTATAAGCATACATTTAAATATGTTTCCTCAATCTAAGTATTACGGTGCTCAAGTGTGGTATTCTAAAAATGAAAATAGCAGGAAACTTGCTGCTATTCTTCAAAAAAATTTGGTTAATGATTTAGATAATAACAATAACAGAAAAGAAAAAGCAGCATTTGATTCTTATAAAGTGTTAAGATGCAAAGATCATATGCCTTCAGTATTAATAGAATGTGGTTTTTTATCCAATGCCGAAGAAAAGGATAAATTATTAAAAAATGAATATCAAGATAAAATAGCAGAATGTATAGAAAAGTCTATTAATGAATACTATTCTTTAAATTAAGGGCTGAAGATGTTCCCTTGTAATTCTGAAAAATAATACTGCAGTACTTAAATATGGGTAACTGCAGTTATTAAATTATATGGATTATAATAGTATTTAAAGAATATTGATATTTATCTTGTGCTATGCTAACATTTAGGTAAAGAAGTGGGTTTATATAATAGTTCATTAGTTTTGAGGTGAGTAACATAGACATTAAAATAAATAAAGACAGCAGTGTTCCTCTATACTTACAGATAAAAAAACAAATAATAAATTTATTAAAAGAGAATATTCTAAAAGTGGGTGATAAGATGCCTACAGAAAGGGAATTGTCTGACAAGCTTGGGGTAAGTAGAAATACTATAAGTACAGCCTATAATGAATTAGAGCAGGAAAGTATTTTAAGATCCTATCAGGGAAGAGGAACTTTTGTTGAAGGAGAATTAAATATTTGGAAGATTCAAAATATAAAACAAAAAATAATGAAGTTTATAGATCTTGGATTTGAAGAAGCAGTGAAAATGGGAATGGATGTGGATGAATTTTTAGAAGTTGTAGCTCAAAGAGTGAGAGAAAAAAAAGACTTTATGAGTAAAATAACTGCAATGTATGTGGAGTGTAATATTGAACAAGCTGAAATATTTGGAAAACAGCTTATGGAAAATACGGATATGAATATAATTTCCATTACACTTGATGATATAAGCAGAGGCGGTAGTGAAATTAACAAGATTATAGAAAAAAGTCAGGTTATAATAACTACATTTAATCATGTAAATGAAGTGACTATGTTGACTAAGAAATTTCAAAAAGAAATAATAGGAGTTTCAATAAATGTAGACTTAGAAACTATAGTTAAGATTGCAAGATATCCTGAACAAACTAGATTTGCATTTATTTGCATATCAAATGAGTTTATGTTTAAGGCTAGAGGAGCACTTGAAAAGGCAGGACTTTACAATATAAATATGCAGTTTACCAATACCATGAATAAGCAGGAACTTTTAAAGATAATAAATAATTCAGATGTATTAATAGTATCACCTGGAAGATATAAGGATGTCAAGCTATTTAATGTAAATCATAAACATATAATGAAATTTATGTATAATGTAGATGATAATTCTATAACGGATTTAAAATCAAAAATAATTGAGCTTAAGTACAATAAATGATAATTTTAAGGGTGCTTTTTTACCAAGCAAAGGATTTACTAAAATTAATAGGTCATAGGATTATAATAAGTTTGGAAATATAGAGGGGAATGAATATGAGTTTAAGGAATAAAAAATGGCCAGAAGAATATTTTTTTAAAACTAGAAATAAAATATTAAATTATAATATTAAGAATGCTGTAAATTATTTAAGAAAGGTGCCGGATTATAAAAATTTATCCAAAAGACTTGTGGCAGCAAAGGAGAGTTTTATAACTTTAATACAACCAGAAATAACTGATATTGTAGAAGAACAGCCCGGATTGTTAAGATATTTACAGGATGAAGGTAACCCAGACTTATTCTTAGTCAATATTAAAGGTGATGTGGCTGAAAACGAAAATAATGGTTCCTTAAATTTAAAACGTTTTATTGAAAAATGGAGGGGAATATGTGAATCCATTAATGTCTCTATTGAAGGCACATATAATACTTCTCATTATAGATTTCTAACAGAAATAGTTTTTTTAAGTGGCATCACATCTGTTGGAGGAGGGGCAATATCTCATAATATGATTGATCGATCAAATTTGCCTATAGAAGAATATATTCTAGATTGGCAGTATTGTGATAGGGTGGTTGGATTTTATGAAGAACAGGGCATATCAATAAATAAGGAGATCTTGGGGGTAGCCAGCTACAATACTTTAATCCCGCCCAGTATTTCAAATGCAGTATCTATAATAGAAGGATTACTTGCAGCAGAACAGGGTGTTAAGAATATAACTGTAGGGATAACACAAGGGGGAAATCTAATTCAGGATATAGCATCCATAAAAGCTTTAGAAGAACAGATAGGGGAGTATATGAAAGATTATGGGTATAAGGATGTTTATATAACTACGTCATTTCGTCAAAGTATGCTGGAATCTTCAGAAGATGAGGGAAAAAACTTTGGAATTACATCTGTAGGAACTGTTACAGCAGTTTTAGCAGGAGCCACAAAAGTTGTAATAAAAACATCTAAATTGAGTAAAGAAGTTAATAGTTCAATAATACGTACTGCAAAAATGCCCATAAATATTCTGGAAGGACAAAGACTTGCCATGTCTAAGGAATTGGAGACAGAAGTAGTTATAATTAAGGCAGAAGTAAAGTGTATATTGGATAAGGTTTTGGAATTGGGAAAGGGAGATTTAGCTGTAGGATTGGTAAAAGCTCTTCAAAATGGAGTTATAGATATTCCAGGAGTGTCTTATGGACATAACAAAGATAGAGTGGTTTCTGACAGAGACAGTACAGGGGCCATAAGGTATATGAAATTCGGTAATATTCCCTTTACACAAGAACTAAAAAATTTTAACAAGAAAAGGATGCAAAGTAAAAATATCAAAAATAAGTTTTAAAGTAATTTATCAGTATATTAAGGAGGAATAGTGTTAAAATATGAGAGAAATACATATATCTGATATAGTAAAAGCTGTAAGAAAACTCTGTATAGATGCTAACTATTATCTTCCAGAGGATGTTAAAGAGAAAATAAAAAAGTGTGCAAAAGAAGAAAAGTGGCCTATAGCAAAGAACATTTTGAATAAGATACTTGAGAATGTGGACTTATGCAGCAGTGAAAGTCTGCCTATGTGTCAAGATACTGGAATGGCCTGTATATTTATAGAAATAGGACAGGATGTTCATGTGACAGGTGGAAGTATAGAAGATGCTGTAAATGAAGGGGTTAGACAGGGATATGTAGAAGGTTACTTAAGAAAATCCGTAGTTTGTGATCCCTTGAATCGGATAAATACCAAGGATAATACACCAGCTATAATATATTATGAAATAGTTCCAGGAGATAGGTTTAATATAAAAGTTGCTCCAAAAGGATTTGGATCAGAAAATATGAGTAAGATTAAAATGTTAAAACCAGCGGATGGAATAGAAGGAGTTAAGAATTTTATAGTAGATGTAGTGAAAGAGGCTGGTGCCAATCCCTGTCCTCCTATAGTAGTTGGTGTAGGCATAGGAGGTACTTTTGACAAGGCGGCATATCTTGCTAAAAAATCACTTTTAAGGTCTCTTTATTTAAAAAATCAAAATGAATTTTATAGGGATTTGGAAGAGGAGCTTTTAGTTAAAATAAATTCTCTTGGAATAGGGCCTCAAGGATTTGGAGGCAAAACCACAGCCTTAGCAGTAAATATAGAAACTTACCCTACACATATAGCAGGTTTGCCTGTGGCAGTGAATATAAATTGTCATGTTACAAGACATAAAGAAATAGAATTATAATATTTAATGATGATGGGAGTTGAAAATTCGTTTAATTAACGATAAGTATAAATGGAAAAAAATATTGTGTGTCCTTTAACAGAGGAAAAAGTCAAAGATTTAAAAATGGGGGATAGTGTTTTAATATCTGGAACCATATATACAGCTAGAGATGCCGCTCACAAAAGATTGGCAAAATTGATAGAAGAAGGTAGTAAACTTCCTATAGATATAAAAGATTCCGTGATATATTATGCAGGACCCACTCCTGCAAAGCCAGGCAGTATTATAGGATCTGTAGGCCCAACTACTAGTTATAGGATGGATTCTTTTACACCTATGCTATTAGATAAGGGATTAAGGGGAATGATAGGAAAGGGTCTTAGATCAAAGGAAGTTGTAGAGTCTATAAAAAAGAATAAAGGTATTTATTTTGCAGCTATAGGAGGTGTTGCAGCAACCATAGCAAAATGTATAAAAAAAGTAGAGATAGTGGCCTATGAAGATTTGGATTCAGAGGCTATAAGAAAATTAGAAGTGGAAAATTTTCCCGTAATCGTGGTAATAGACTCAGAAGGAAATAATTTATATGAGATGGGACAAAAAAATTATTTGAAGTCTGTTATTTCGGAAATTTAAAAATTCAATGTACCCGAAAGATACAATGGAATCTTAAAAAAATTCTGCCTATTTACGACATAAAGCTTGTAGAGATTCAACGAAAAAAGTATAATTATGAGTATACTACCAAAGTCTTAAAATTTAGAAAGGGAGGTTAAGGGTATATAAGAATTAACAATTCTTATTAGTATGTTATGGGTATTAATTTTACTGTAAATGATTCTAATGCTAAAGGTGGCATAAATAAGGGGCAAAATGACGATAATATAAATAAGAGTGAAGTTACTAGTGATATGGAAGGAGAACTTATTAAATCCATATATGTAAATTGTATTTCAGAAAATTATAATGGAATAGATGCAATTATAGATAAAAAATATACTAGGGATGATATTATTAAAGATAAGAAAGAAAGAGAGTGTAGGAGAAGGTGGCTCATAAAGGATTATTTGGCTCCATTGCTCTCCATGAAAGTCAACTATCCTGGAATCTGTAAGAATAATTGTGTAAGTTTTAGAATAATGAAGATATTTTGTAAATTGGTAATTGATGAATTTAAAAATAGAATAATGTATAAAGATCTGCAGGTAACAAGTGAAGGACCCATACTGACTTTGGTTATCAATGGGGATGTCTGTAATATAAAAAGAAAGGTTATTGGCATAGAAGAAAATCATATCTTAGGGAAATATATTGATATAGAAGTATATAATAGTGATGGAACTAAAATTAATAGAAAGAATCTTGGGTTTAAACCTAAAAAATGCTATATGTGTGATAATGAACTCTTAGATTGTATAAATGATAAAAGGCATAATGTAGATGAAATGAAGCAGTGTATAAAAGATGAACTTGAAAAGTATCTGAAAAATAATGAGTTTAAAAATTAAATTCCATAGAAAATTTAATTTTTAAAGCAAATGATTTAGTCTTTCAAGTAAATATTTCTGAAGGGCTAAATTAAAGCTGTTTAGGAGGAAATGTAAATGGCTTTTAACAGGGAAAAAAGTATAAATTCCAATTCATCTAGTAAAAATATACTAAAGATAAAAGTTATAATATTCAGTATTTTATGTGTTGTAGCGGTGCTACTATTAGCCAAAGTTTACTATGATAATACATACAAAAACAGTAATAAGCATTCACAAGATGTTACTATGGAGGATTCAGTTATAAAAAAGGCAGATACAAGTGAAAGTGAAAATGACAGAAAATTGGAACAAAAATATAAAGAGGCGGAATACTTTTTTAGTAATAAGCAGTATGGGGATACTATAGCTAAAGCAGATGAAATAATTAATGAGGATAATACCTTTTACAAGGCTTATAATATAAAGGGTATAGCGCTGTGTTATAACAGTAATTATGAAGAAGGAATGAAAAATATAGATAAGTCTCTTCAATTAAACTCTGATTTTGGATATGCAAGGTTTAATAAAGCCCTTGCCTATGAACTTTATGGGAATTATGAAGAGGCTCTTAATTGGTATGATAAGGCTTTGAAAGTAGAAAATTATATATGGAGTTATTATGGTAAAGCAAGTATATATGGAAGACGTGGAGATGTTTCAAATACAGTAAGGTTTTTAAAAATAGCTGTAGATATGTCACCGGATATCAAAGAAATAGCTAGAGAAGAGGAGGATTTTAATCCTGTGAAGGACTCACGAGAATTCCAAGATGTAGTGAAATAGCATATCTATTTTATATGGCTTGTGTTAATTTGTAATTAATAGTAAGGGATATAGTAATAATTAAGTTTGTATATTTTAAATCCTAGATAAAAATTTATTTAAATAACATAATCTCAGGAGGAGAATAAATGAAGAAAGGGATAGCGGCTTCTAAAGGTTATGCAATAGGTAGGATAGTTATAAAGGAAGAAAATGGGTTGCAAGTTGAGAGTACATATGTATCAGATGTATTGAAAGAAAAGGCCAGATTTGAAAAAGCATTAAAATTATCTAAAAAACAGCTTGAAAAGATAAAGGAAAAAACCAAACATCAGCTTGGAAACAGGAAAGCAGAAGTATTTGAGAGTCATATTATGCTCTTGGAGGATATAGAATTTGCAGGCGCAATAGAATTAAAGATAGAAAATGAGGGCATAAATGCAGAAAAGGCTGTTTACGATATAGTAAATTTGTATATGGAAACTTTTAAACTTATGAAAGATGAATATATAAGAGAGAGATCCATGGATATAAAAGATGTGGGTGACAGAATACTCTCAAATCTCACTGGAAACGTAACATCTTTTGGAAACTTAGTCAGTAATACAGTAATTGCAGCTCATGATTTAACACCATCAGATACAGTTCAGTTAGATAAAGATAAAGTGATAGCATTCATTACGGACTTTGGTGGAAAGACTTCTCATAGTGTTATTATGGCCAAAGCTTTTGAGATACCGGCAGTGGTGGGTATGAAAGATATAACAAGTTCTGTTAAGAACGGAGATTTGGTTATTGTAGATGGAGTGGAAGGTATAGTTATTGTAAACCCTAGCAAAAAGTTGGTAGAAAAATATAAAATTAAAATCGAAAAATATAATGCAGAAAAAGAGAAACTAAAGAGTATGATAAATTTAAAAGCAGTTACAAAATCAGGCAAGCAAATAAAACTTTTAGGAAACATAGAAAGGTGTGAGGATGTAGAGCAGGTTATAAAAAATGGCGGGGATGGCATAGGTCTTTTCAGAACCGAATTTTTATATATGGATAGGGATACTATGCCACAGGAAGATGAGCAATTTGAAGCATATAAATATGTCCTTGAAAGAATGGAAGATAGTCCTGTAGTCATAAGAACATTGGATATAGGTGGAGATAAAAAACTACATTATTTTCCTATGGGAGAAGAATCTAATCCTTTCCTGGGATATAGATCCATAAGAATATGTCTGGATAGAAAAGATATATTTAAAGTTCAGCTTAGGGCACTTTTGAGGGCATCAGTTTTTGGAAATTTAAAAATAATGTTTCCCATGATAAGTTCGGTAGAAGAGTTTCTACAAGCAAAGGAAGTATTAAAGGAATGTATGAAGGAACTTATTTTAGAAAAAAAGAAATTTGATAAGGACATACAAGTTGGAATGATGGTAGAAGTACCTGCTGCGGCCATAAATGCAGATGAAATGGCCAAATATGCAGATTTTTTTAGTATTGGAACCAATGATTTAATACAATACACACTAGCTGTAGACAGAGTAAATGAAAAAGTAGCCTATCTTTATAATCCAATGCACCCTGCAGTATTAACTCTTATAAAGACTACCATAGAAGCTGCACATAAAAATAAAAAGTTATGTGCTATGTGTGGGGAAATGGCGTCAGATGAGAGTGCTATCAAATATCTGGTAGAATGTGGCCTGGATGAATTCTCCATGAATCCTCAATCTATATTAAAGGTGAAGCAATTTATCAAAAGTTATTGTTAAAAACAGAATAGGTATAGTTTTTAGTAGGAAAATATTATGATATAATTTAGTTAAGATATATGATAGGAATAATACCAGAGACCATATAAAAGGGGGATTGCACAATGAAATTTAAAAAAGTGAATTTTCTGATATGCTTAGCCTTAATGATTTTAACAGTATCTTTTACAGCTTGTTCTTCCGATAAAAACACTTCCTCTACTAAAGTAAATACAAATACTTCTTCTGATAATAATGATAAAAAGGTAAATTCAGATACAGAAAATGATAACACCAAGGATAAAAGTGATGAACAGACAACACAAGATAATAGTTTTTCATCAAGTACTACTAAAAATGCAAGTGGAATAAGTTTTACAAAAGAACAATTGGGTAGTAAAACGGAAATAACATTTAACACTGAATGGAAAAATTCAGAGGATGGAAGTTATAGTGCTTGCATAGAGGGTAAAGGCAGTGAAGCCTTAGAAGAAGGTGTAGGTAAAATAATAATAAAAAGTGGACAAAATCTTTATAGTTATGAAATAAAGGATAATACTAAAATATCACCTAAATATATAGAATGGGCGGATGAAAAAAATATACTGGTAGTGGTAGCATCCTCTCATGGCACACTGGCAAAGGGTGGAGATTTGTATATGCTTAATGTAAATACAGGGGAAACTTCACTTTTAATAAAGGATTCCAGTAAAAAGAAACAGATAATGTCTGCACAAAAAGAAGGAGATAACATAAATTTAAAGGTAAATATTTATGATGATGATGCATATAATGAATCTCATGTAGAAGATTGGGTTATCAATTCTTTTAATATAAGTTTAAAGGGTAAAATGGAAGTTAAAAATTCTGATGGGAAAGTAGTATATAAAATAAATGAATAAATCACAGAAAATATATAATAAAGCATTAAGTAAATATAATAATGGATATATAGATGCTGCCATAAAGTTATGTGAGGAAAGTATATCTATAGACATAAAAAATAAAGCATCCATTAATCTTAAAGGGCTTTTGTTGTATTTAAAAGGTGATTTGGATAAATCACAAAAGCTCTGGAAAATGAATTATCAGGTTAATGGGGATGAAATTGCTGAAAAATACCTTGAGAGTTCAAAGAAGGATAGTAATAAAATAGAATATTATAAAGAAGCCTTAGTATTGGTTGAAAAATTTAAAATAGATGAGGCATTGGTGCTATTAGAAAAATGTGCTGAAAGTGATTTTAATTATATTAATGTGAATAATTACAGTGCACTATGTTATATGAAAAAAGGACAATATGCCAAGGCTTTGGAGAAGATAAATAATGTGCTTAAAATAGATGTGAAAAATACAGAGGCTAAAGAAAATATAAAATTGCTTGAAAGTATAAATGTAATAGATAAAAAAAACAATATAAGAAAGATATGTTATATTTCTTTTGCAGGTATTTTGATAGCATGTGGTATATTTTTCATTTTCAATAAATCAGGTATAAGTTTTACAAAATTTTTTAATACAGGAATTATGAAAGCACAAAATATAAATCATGCGGATAATAAAAATGTGAAAAGTGTCAGTAGAAAAACCGATAAAAATATAAAGAAAACTTTTCCTCTTGCAGACATGGAAAATTACATAAAGAATAAGGATTATGATTCTATGTATATACAAGTCATGAATTGGAGGAACTATAAACTGGATTCTAATGAGGCAAATTTGATATCTGAAGCATATAAGCTTTTAACAACAGAAGGGTGTGTTTATTTTTACAATTTAGGGTGTAACTATTTAAAGAATGAAGATTATAATAATGCGAAGTCCTATTTAAAAAAGTCTTATGAATTTGGAACAGGAAATGAATTATATCCTCATATAATTTATATGCTTGGAACTTCTTTTGATTTGTCGGGAGATTCAAAAGGATCACTGAAATATTATGAAGAGTATGATGACAATTTTTCTGATGGAAGTTATGAAGAAACGGTGTTGTATAGGCTTGCTGTCATATATAAGGAATCGAATATAACAAAATCTAAAAATTATGCAAAGAAATTGGTGGACACTTATCCTGAATCTATTTATAATAATTCACAAATAAATAATTTAATAAATTAAAGACTAAAAAAAGTTGACGTGAGAAATAATATAATATACAATATAATTAAAAGATATACCCCTGTGGGGTATAAGGAGGGTGAAAAATGGTAGAGGAAATAAAAGATATAAATTTTTCGGAATCTGTTAAGGAATCGTCAACTCCAGTGGTAGTTGATTTTTGGGCTTCATGGTGTGGTCCCTGCAAAATGCTTTCACCTGTTATGGAAGAGGTTGCTACTGAATTAGAAGGAAAAGCCAAATTTTTCAAGATAAATGTAGATGAAAATCCTGTTACAGCAGCTCAGTTTAAGGTTGGAAGTATTCCAACTGTGATGGTGTTCAAAGATGGAAGTGTAGTGGAACAGTTTGTAGGTTTTAGACCTAAAGATACAATAAAAGATGTTTTAGAGAAACACATATAATATAAGTGTTTTATCCGATAATAATTGAAATAAAGATGTATTGGGAGGTGAAAATAATTGGAACATAGGTATGATATGGCTATAATAGGTAGTGGTCCTGCCGGAATTTCTGCAGCAATCAATGCCAAGATAAGAAATAAGGATATTATTATTTTTGGCAATGAAGAACTCAGTGATAAATTGATTAAAGCTCCTAAAATCAGCAATTATATTGGATTGCCTAATATAACTGGATTAGAATTGAAAAGCAAGTTACAAAACCACCTGGATGTTATGGGAATAAATATAACATTTGAAAAAATAAATTCCGTATATGCTATGGGGAACTATTTTGCTCTTGCAGTTAATGAAAAGATGTATGAGGCAAAAACAGTTGTGCTGGCTACAGGTGTAGAATACACAAAGCCATTAAAAGGAGAACAGGAATTTTTAGGTAGAGGAGTAGGCTATTGTGCTACTTGTGATGCACCTCTTTATAAAGATAAAGTCGTTACTGTTATTGGCTACAATAAAGAAGCAGAAAAAGAAGCTAATTATGTAAGTGAACTTGCAAGCAAAGTATATTATATACCTGTATATAGAGAAAATTTTGATTTAAAAGATAACATAGAAGTGATACAGGATAAAGTTTTAGAGATATATGGTACAGACAAAGTAGAAAGAGTTATTCTAAAATACAAATCAATAAGTACAGATGGGGTTTTTGTATTAAAAGGCAGTATTGCACCGGATCAATTGATGCCAGGACTTATTTTAGAAGCAGGACATGTAAAAGTAGATGTAAATATGAAAACAAATATAGAAGGATGTTTTGCTGCAGGAGATTGTACAGGCAAACCATATCAGTATATGAAAGCTGTGGGACAGGGACAAATAGCTGCACTTAACGCTGTTTCATATCTGGATAGGTAGATGGAGCATTCTTCATTAGCAGGTTCCACAGGCTCCATCTGAACTTAAGAAGGGCTGTGAAGAACAATTGTTAAATTGTTCTTCACAGCCCTTTCTTTAATTCACTATAAAGAATACATGGTTTCCTATATACTTAATATTTTTCTTATTAATATTTTTCATCCATTCTGATGTAGCTATCTTTGGATTATAAAAGAAAGTAGATTTTCCTGTGGGATCAACTCCTTTTAATGCCTGTGCTACTGCTGTGTAGCTATTTTGATCTGGAGTTACATTTATATCTCCATTTTTTACACAAGAGAAAGCTCCTTTTTGTTTTATGACACCCTCTACTGTTTTTGGAAATTTAGGATATTGTACTCTGTTTAATATTACAGATGCTACGGCTACCTGGCCCTCAAAGGGTTCAGAATTGCTTTCAGCATAAACTACTTTAGCCATTAAGTCCACATCATCTTGAGTTATGTATATCTTTTGGTTAGAGTAATTAAATACCTGAACGATCTCCTCTTGCTGATTAAATAACATAGAATTATCATTAGCAGTTTCCTCTGCACTTATTTTTACAGAGGGAGTTAATAGTAATAACGAAAAAATTATAAAACAAAAAAATTTTTTCAAAATATATCCTCCTTATTACCGACGGGGTTAGCTGACGGGTTCGGAAAAGGCATAACCTACGTAATAAATTACGATTCACCCCAAAGTAGTACTGGTTTCCCCGTGTTTTTTTATAAAACTTAGGCTAATGATATTGTACCCACTTAATAAAATAAAATACTAAAAAACATACTTTATTAAAAATTTATTAAAATAATTACTGTATAGATATAAGCAATGTTAAATGGTATATAATTAATATAGATATCAGTAATAACAGGATGGTGAAATTAGTGGAGCTATTGCAGCTAACGGTTAATTCAGTGAAAAATATAAGTATAACTTCTATTATGGATATATTGGTGGTGGCATACATACTCTATAAAGTGTATATGCTTATAAGAGAAACCAGAGCAGAGCAACTTTTAAAGGGAATTATGCTTATAATATTTCTTATACCTATAAGCAGCTTTTTCAATTTAGTCATGCTTAATTGGATACTTACAAAAACTTTAACTATAGGAGTTTTATCTATTGTAATCATATTTCAGCCAGAAATTCGCAGGGCACTTGAACATCTGGGGAGGACGGCATTTAATGACAAGCATATATTGGCAGACGAACAAATAATGGAAAAGGTAATAACAGAAATTATAACCTCTGTAGAAAATTTATCTCAAAGTAAAACTGGAGCCATTATTGTAATAGAGCAGGTCACAGGTCTTGGGGATGTAATAAATACAGGAACTAAACTGGATGCAGTGGTATCTTCTGCACTTTTAGAGAATATATTTGTGGTAAATACTCCTCTCCATGATGGGGCAACTATAATAAGAAATGATCGCATAGTGTCATCAGGATGTTTTCTGCCCCTTACGAATAACAACCAATTAAATAAAAAATTAGGTACAAGACATAGAGCAGCAATTGGAATATCAGAAAACTCTGATGCCTTAGTTATAGTAGTATCAGAGGAAACTGGCATAATTTCCTTTGTGGCAAATGGAAAGCTTATGAGAAATTATACAAAAGATAGATTAAAAAAAGTTCTCACTGCTATAATGAAGAAAAGATTTCAAAGTAAGGCTACATGGAGGGAGAAGGTGATTGAGTGGAAGAAAAAATTAAAGAAAATCAAATTCTAATAAAAATATGTTGTGTTGTTGCAGCATTTATTTTATGGCTATACATATACAATATAGAAAATCCTATAGTAGAAAGAAAAATTACAGTGCCTGTAACTATAGTCAACAAAAGTATACTTGCTCAATCAAAACTTGTACAAGTTGGAGAAAAGGAACTCAGTGTATCTCTTCTTGTAAAGGGAAATGCATCTGATCTATACTCTATGAAAGCTGATGATTTTGAATTACAGTCGGATCTAAGTTCTTATGTTATGAAAAAAGGGGAAAATACTATACCTGTATCAGTGAAAAAAAGTCCTGATGACATAACTATTATCAATAATGAAAATCTATGGGTAAAACTTCAATTGGATGAATTAAAGCAAAAAAACTTTTCTATAAAATTAGTATCCCAAGGCAAAGTTAAAGAAGGATATTATGCCTTAGAACCTGTACTTGAAATACAGCAGGCAGAAGTCAGCGGCGCTGAAGATGTAATAAATAAAGTAAAAACAGTTGTAGGAAATTATGATTTAAAATCTGCATCTTCAGATATAAATACATCATTAGCATTACAGGCCAAGGATATATCAGATAATATATTAAAAAATGTAGCTGTTTTTCCATCTTCTGTTAAGGTTACTATACCTGTTGTTAAAATAAAAACTGTTTCAATAAATGTTAAATATAAAAATAGTACTTCTGATACCAGTAAGTCAGTGACAGTGGAACCAGAAAAGGTTGATATAGTAGGAAAAGAAAGTGTTATTAAAGATATAAATGGAATAGATACGGAATCTATTGATTTAAGTAAAATTGAAGGCGAAGAAAATCTTCAGGCAAAATTGATAGTACCTCAAGGAGTGAAACTGGTTTCTGGTACTGGAGTGGTAAAGTTAAAAATTAATTCCAGTGAATTGAATAATTCTAGTAAAACCTCTCAGAAGGAGATGAATCTAAATATACAGATTAAGAATTTAAATGATGCGTATACAGCACAATTAAGTTCTAGTAGTGTATCTGTAGTAGTTTCTGGTTCGGAAAATATTATAAATAATTTAAATGAAAATAGTATATCCTGTTATGTAGATGCTACTTCTCTAAAAGAAGGAGAACAAACGGCAGGTGTAGTTGTATCTCTTCCAGAAGGAGTGTCTTTAGTATCTCAAGATATACAAAATGTTAAGTTACAAGTGAATAAAAAAACATCGGAGGAACAAAATGCCAATAGTAATTAATAATTTAAATATAAGTCTGGATGAAGGTTATGACCAGTTAAAATTGAAAGCTGCTAAAAAGTTGAAGATAAACAGCAGGCATATTAAAGATTTTAAGATACTTAAAGAGTCCATAGATGCCAGAAAGAAAAATGATATAAAGCTTAATTATTCTGTAAAAATAATTTGTGATAATGAAAGGGAAATAGTATCAAGGTCCGGGGGCAGAAACATAAAAATAGAAGAAGAAAATTTAGAAAATAAATTACTTTGTGGTACAAAAAAAATGGAAAACAGACCCATAATTGTGGGAATGGGACCTGCAGGGATGTTTGCAGGTCTTTTACTGGCTGAAATGGGATATAAGCCTTTAATAATAGAAAGAGGGGAAAGAATTGAGGATAGGACTTTAACTGTAAATAAGTTTTGGAATACTGGAAAATTAAATCTTGAATCCAATGTACAATTCGGAGAAGGAGGAGCGGGTACTTTTTCTGATGGAAAACTGACTACCAGGATAAAGGATAAAAAATGTGGGTTTATTTTAGACACTTTTGTGAAATACGGAGCTCCAGAGGAAATAATATATAGTGGTAAGCCTCACATAGGAACGGATAATTTAAAAGTAGTGGTTAAAAATATAAGAAATAGAATAGTAGAATTAGGAGGAGAAATACTATTTAAAAATAAATTGGAGGATTTAATTATAGAACATAAAAGACTGAGAGCTGTAGTTATAAATGGAAATAAAGTTTGTTGTGATAATTTAATATTGGCTATTGGGCACAGTTCCAGGGACACGTATGAAATGCTTTATAAAAGAGATGTATTCATGGAACCCAAGGCATTTGCCATAGGGGTTAGGGTGGAGCATTCTCAGCACATGATAGACGTAAATCAATATGGAAAATTTGCAGGTCATCCTAAACTAAAGGCTTCAGATTATAGGTTAGTGTATAAAAGTAAAGAAGGAAGAGGTGTGTATAGTTTTTGTATGTGTCCTGGAGGAGAAGTAGTGGCTGCAGCCTCTGAAGAGGGTAGGCTTGTAACTAATGGTATGAGTTATTATAACAGGGCGTCAGGTAACGCAAATTCTGCGGTAGTTGTAACTGTGGGAGAAAAGGATTTTCAAGGAAATTCTCCACTTAAGGGTATAGAATTTCAAAGGCATTATGAGAAGTTGGCTTATAATATAGGAGGAGGAAATTATGCTGCACCAGTACAATTGATTAAAGATTTTTTAAGGGATAAAGTAACTCATAAACTTGGAAAGGTAAAATCAACTTATAAACCGGTATGTGAATTTAAAGATTTAAATTTGTGTCTTCCTGAAAAGGTAGCTTTATCATTAAAGGAAGGATTCATTAATTTTGAGAAAAAGATAAAGGGATTCTCAGAAGGAGAGGGAATTATGATAGGAGTTGAAACCAGAACATCTGCACCAGTAAAAATAACTAGAAATGGTAATTTAGAGAGTATATCCACAGAAGGATTATATCCTTGTGGTGAAGGCGCTGGCTTTGCAGGAGGCATAGTGTCGGCTGCAGTAGATGGATTAAAAGTAGCTGAAAATATAATAAGGATATACAAAAGTCCCGTCAAGTAACACAGATAGACTTTAAAGAAAGTTAAACATTCAAATGCATAGTATTAGTAAATTTTTAAGTTCAAAATTAAAAAAATTATTTTAATAATGGTATTTTGTATTCCATTTATTTATAAAACGTGATATACTAAAGAAAATAGATTGTTTACATATTAACAATATAAATTGTCTATAATACCAGTATAAGTATGGTATCTGAAGTGTTATAAAATATGTGTTGCAATTAAATGTAATTTGATATAAATTATGGAGAATAATTTTTATAATTTAAGGGTATATATACTATATGGCTTGAAATTATGATGTATTTTCTTAAAATAGATTGTTTATATATTAACAATTTTCTAAGTTAAACTTTAATTTTATATCTGTAAAGATTTTATGAATTTTAAATGGATTTTTAATTAATATGCTGCCTATATAATAAAATTTTTAATAAATAAGTCTTGCATAAGAATCCCATCAAATTGTTCTATTTTACTCTGTGATAAAATAGAACAGTCTGATGGGATTTTTATATGGCTGTAAACCAATAGATTTAAATTACATTGTAGAAATATTTTTAATATAATATAATATAATATGGGTATTTTAATTAAAGAAAATTAACTTTTAATAAGCGAGGTATTTTAATATGCATAGAATGTTTGGGACCGATGGGGTAAGAGGAATCGCCAATAAGGAGTTAACTCCAGAATTAGCATATAAATTAGGAAAGGCAGGAGCATATGTACTAACAAGTAAATGTCATAAGCCTAAAATACTTGTAGGAATGGACACTAGAATATCTGGAGATATGCTTGAGAGTGCTCTGGTTTCTGGTATCCTTTCTATAGGAGCGGAAGCTATTTGTGTTGGAATAGTACCTACTCCTGCAGTAGCCTATTTAACTAGAAAATATAAAGCAGATGCAGGAGTTGTTATATCAGCATCCCATAACCCTGTAGAATATAATGGAATAAAGTTTTTTAATGGCAAAGGATATAAACTATCAGATGAGTTGGAAGACAAAATACAATATGTCATTGAAAGTAATTTTAAGGATGTATCTATCCCTATAGGATCAAAAGTAGGCAGGAAAATTGTAGAAACGGGAGAGGCTAGAAAAGCTTATGTAGAATTTGCCAAATCTACCATAGATACGGATTTAAAAGGATTAAAAGTAGTATTAGATTGTGCAAATGGAGCGTCTTATATAACTTCTGTAAAAGCTTTTGAAGAATTAGGAGTAAAAGTAAAGATTGTAAATAATGAACCTGATGGAATAAATATAAATCACAATTGTGGTTCAACACATCCAGAAAATCTTATAAAAACTGTATTAGAGGAAGATTATGATATGGGACTTGCCTTTGATGGAGATGCAGACAGATGTTTGGCGGTAGATGAAAAAGGAAATCTCATAAATGGAGATTTTATTATGGCTATAATAGCAAAACATCTAAAGAATGAGGGGAAGTTATATAAAGATGTGGTTGTATCTACTGTTATGAGTAATATTGGTTTTGATATAGCATTAAAAGAAGAAGGAATAAATATAGTAAAAACTCAGGTTGGAGATAGATATGTACTGGAGGAGATGAAAAAAGGAGGGTACAAACTAGGGGGAGAGCAATCTGGGCATATAATTATGCTGGATTACAATACAACAGGAGATGGATTGATTACTGCCCTTCAAATGGCTTGTATAGTGAAAAAAAGTGGAAGAAAGTTGTCTGATATTGCCTCTATGATGAAGAATCTTCCTCAGACTCTTGTAAACGCAAAAGTTCCTGATAATAAGAAGAACACATACATGGAATATGAAGAAATAGTATCAGAGATTAAAAAAATAGAAAAGAGACTGCATGGATGTGGAAGAGTTTTAATAAGACCTTCGGGAACAGAACCCCTGGTTAGAGTTATGCTAGAGGGAGAAGTACAAAGTGAAATAGATGAAATGGCTCATAATTTGGCCAAACTAATTGAAATTAAATTAAATTAGTGGTGTAAAATACATTGTCAAAAAATTTGACAGTGTGTTTTTTATTTATGTACATTTTGTAAATTAGGAAGATTCATAAAGAGTAAATTATAAGTTGACAAAAAATAAGTGAAGAGAATATAATAAGTTAACAGCTTAAATGCTGTAATATTTTTGAAGGAAGGTGTGTATTTTATTATAATATTTGAGCATAAAAAGCGCCAGAACTCAGAGAATTATTTATAAGTTAAAACATATATAATTATCTTAAAAGTATAACTTGCTTTGAGTTGACGAGGATGGGGAGTATCGAATCTTCGGCGGGTGCCCCACGGTATCGCACTACCGTTAACAGCTGATAAAACCAGAAAGTGATTTTTGATACAAAATCAGCTTGGTGTTAAAACCTTTAGCAAATTAGAGTGGTATAACTTACTCTAAATAGTACAGTTACCTGTTTTTAATTTTTAATAGTAATCAGGGTTTTTTGATTATTATTTATGTATTTAATATTTATGGGTTTATTAAAAGCTGTGCTTAAGTTTATCCAAATGTCACAATTAGCTGATTCCACCTTCTTCAAAGTGGGTGATAGGCATTATTATGCATATGGATAAATGATTCTATTAAATATGAAAGGAAGATTAATATGTGCGGAATAGTTGGCTTTGTTGGAAAAAAAGATGCATCACCTGTTTTGATTGAAGGATTAAGTAAACTTGAGTATAGAGGATATGACTCTGCAGGTGTCGCTATAATAGATAATAACCACATAAATGTAATGAAGTGTAAAGGAAGACTTAAAAATCTTGAAAAAAAATTGTCAGGACATCCCCTAAAAGGTATAGTTGGAATTGGACATACCAGGTGGGCAACTCACGGCAAACCATCAGATCTAAATGCACATCCTCATAATAGTCAGGATGGAATAATAAGTGTAGTTCATAATGGAATAATAGAAAATTATGCACAACTTAGAGAGTGGCTTATTTCTGAGGGATATAAATTTGTATCTGAAACAGATACTGAAGTTATACCACAGCTTGTGAATTATTTTTATGATGGAGATTTAACTTGTGCAGTTATGAAAGCTGTGTCTAAGCTGAAAGGAAGCTATGCACTGGGAGTTATTTGTTCAAAAGAGCCAGGAAAACTTGTGGCAGTGAGAAAAGACAGTCCCCTTATAGTAGGACTTGGAGAGGGTGAGTACTATATAGCTTCTGATATACCTGCTATATTGAACCACACTAGGGAAATATATCTTTTAAATGATAATGAATTTGTGGTTATAACTGAAAGTGGAGTAAAGCTCTTATCAAAGGATGGTAGTGAGGTAAAAAAAGATATATATCATGTTACATGGAATGCAAATGCTGCTGAAAAGGGTGGATTTGAACATTTTATGATGAAAGAAATTCATGAACAGCCAAAGGCTATCAGAGATACAATGATATCCAGGATCATGATGGATAAACCTATAGCTTTGGACGATATAAAGATAACAAAAGATGAAATTCAAAATATAAATAAAATATATATAGTAGCTTGTGGAACTGCCTATCATGCAGGAATAGTGGGAAAATATGCAATTGAAAAATTAGCTGGAATACCAGTGGAAGTGGATATTGCTTCTGAATTTAGATATAGGGAACCTATAATAAATGAAAAGACACTTATGATAGTTATAAGTCAGTCAGGAGAAACCGCAGATACACTGGCAGCTTTAAGGGAAGCAAAGTGCCATGGAGCTCGGGTGATTGCCATAACTAATGTAGTTGGAAGTTCTGTATCCCGGGAAGCGGATGATGTTTTATATACATGGGCAGGCCCTGAAATAGCAGTTGCCTCCACAAAAGCTTATGTAACTCAACTTATTGCAGTTTATATAATAGCACTTTTCTTTGCTCAGAATAAAAATACTATTAGTAAGGAAGAGATAGATGAAATAAAAAGAGAAATGCTGAGACTTCCTATAAAGGCAGAAAAAGTTTTAGGAAATAAAAAGGTAATCCATGATTTTGCGGCAAAGATCTTTAAAGAGGAAGATTTGTTCTTTTTAGGAAGAGGACTTGATTATGCAGTTGCTTTGGAAGGCTCTTTAAAGCTAAAGGAAATATCTTATATTCACTCGGAAGCTTATGCAGGAGGAGAACTAAAGCACGGACCTATAGCTCTTATTGAAGATGGAACTGTAGTTATTGCAGGGGTTACACAGAAAAAATTAGCAGAGAAAATGATAAGTAATATTAAAGAAGTAACTACCAGGGGGGCTAAGGTTTTAGCTTTTACATGGGAAGGAAATACCGATATTGAGGAAACTGTGGATTCTGTAATATATCTTCCAAAGGTAATGGACATATTATCCCCAGTGATTTCAGTAATTCCACTGCAGCTTTTAGCCTATTATATATCCATACAAAAAGGATGCGACGTGGACAAACCGAGAAATTTGGCCAAGTCAGTTACGGTGGAGTAGAGATAATGGATTAAGCAAAGTCTGTTGTAGTTTTGAAATAAAGTTTGATATTTTGAAATAAAATTTGACTAAAATTTCTAAAGATAGAGATAAAGATACTATACGTGATATGTGTAGTATTTAAGACAAAGCTAAATATAATAGAGTAAGCCGCACAGTCTCAAATTTTGTGAGAATGTGTGGCTTTTTTATATAAAGGATGTTGATTATATGGCAAAAAGAACTAGGAAACTAAGAGCTTATCCGTAAATAGTTTCTGGTATGATACGATAATAAAGAAAAAGGGATAGGGAGAGATCTGCAAATGATACAAAAGCAATCATGGGAGATAACAGATGAGTTTTGGGAAGAAGTAAAAAATCTAATACCAGAGAAACAAAGAGATCCGAATAAAGAATATAAACGAGCTGCTGG
>ENA-UOOI01000259-UOOI01000259.1-fermentation-metagenome-genome-assembly--contig:-NODE-259-length-68530-cov-14.824520_pt1 | contig 68530 bp, 63 predicted proteins | sample MGYA00245779_ERZ724027 | MGnify/ENA primary metagenome ERZ724027 (study PRJEB28704, sample SAMN03018318) | fermentation metagenome | biome: anthropogenic terrestrial biome; feature: soil; material...
TATCAATCTGTCAATAGAGGCTCCCCTGAAATATTTTTGTTTCTCTCCGTCTCCGGGAGCGCGCGGAATACCTTCGCTTCTCCCCGCTCCACGCCTCCGGCGGGAGAAGCCGTTTTCACCTCTCGGTCACGGCTGGGAATCGCCGTAGGGGCGGTACAGGCGCGGCAGGGTCTTCCAGAGCCGCACGCGGCGCCGGAGCGCGGCGTTGGTCCGCCGGTCGACGGTCAGCAGCCGGTCGAAGCCGGTCTCGCTCAGGTATTCCTTCACCTTGCGGTAATCGGCGCCCTCCCGCAGCGCGACGTTCACGGCGCTCATCACGGCGGCGGGAAGCCGCTCCCGCTGCAGCAGGCGGAGAAGCTCGGCGTCCCCGCCGCAGCGGCTTTTCGCGGTTTCCAGCACGCGGAGCATGGCGGGCACGCGCTGGAAGACGGCCTTCCCCACCGGGCTCTGCTTGCCGCGCCGCATCTCGCAGGCGCGGTGCCGCTCCGGGACGACGGGCGCCTGCACGGCGGCCCCGGCGCAGAGCAGGCAGCGCAGGATAAACTCCTCGGCATAGCCGAACGCGCAGTCCTCCGCAAGGAACAGCTCCTGCGCGGCGAGGAACTCGCGGCGCACCAGCACCGCGGCGATGTCCGGCACGGCGCCGCCGGCCAGCATCCCGCGCACGAGGGTGCCGCCGTCCGGCCGGCGCACCACGCTGCTGACCGCCCTGCGCCCGGCCGCGGGGATTTCTTCCTTCTCCTTGCAGCCGTACACAAAATCCGCCCCGGCGCGGCGCGCGGCGTCGAGATACGGCTTCAAAAAGCCGCCGTAGACCCGACGCGCGAACAGGAACGTCAGGTACTCCCCGCCCGCCCGGCGCACGGCGGTGTTGAGGGCCGCGGGGACCTGCGACCGGCCGTTCTGCACGACGAAGCCGGGCAGGCCCAGCTCCTTGATGGCCTGCACCGCACGCAGGACGGTCCGGTCCGTCGAGCCCATGTCGACGACCACGACCTCCGCACCGATCTCTTTTGCCTGCTCCGCCTCGAAGCGGAGGATCTCCGGAATTTTCTCTTCGATATCCCTGACCGGAAACAGGATGGAAACCTCAGTCGCACGCACTTCCGAGCCGCCTTTCACCGCCGGTTCCGCCGGACCCGGCCCATGAATCAGTATATCATATCGGCCGCAGGAGAAAAGATTGAAACCTGACAGATCGCACGAAAAATCAACATCTTTCTTGTTCATAATTCCGCATCGGTTCAACAGACGTTCCGATTCGTAAGAAAATCATACAAATCGGTGAATTTGTCTATTTGCGCCGCGCGCCGCTGCATGTATATTCATCAGTAGGGAGTGAAACCGATGCCTTTTGAAAATGTGATGAAGCGCGCCACCATCGGCGCGACTGTGATGATATCCCTCCGGGCGATCCTGAACGACCCGAAGCGCGGCATCCGCAAGGCGGTGGACTTTTTCGACTGCTTCACCCGCGGCATCTTCGACGAGGGCCTGATGCAGCGGATCCGCCGGGAGGCGTGCAATCCGAAAAGCTCGTTCTTCAAAATGGTGACCTCTATGGCGGCGAACGTGGATGCGGCCGTTCTGAAAACGGTGGGCACCAACCTGTGCTACAACCGCGTTTCGCTTTTCCCCGCCCGTGAGGACAGAAAGCGGAAGCCCTTCCCCGGGGGCGCGCGGGCCCTCTTCGGCCTGAGCCTGGAAGAAGCCGTTCGGTACGGCAAAAAACACGGCGTTTATTTTTATGTGATCAACGGCGGCAGTTCCCCCTCCGGCCGGGAAAAAGTGCTGGACGTCTGCCGGCAGAACGGCGACTGCGTCTTTTACCTGTGTGCCGAGGGAAAAGATGTCGACGACCGGCTCGCGGGGCAGGCCGCCCTGGCGAAAAACATGATCTTCGCGGTGAACCTGCGCCCCCCGTTCCTGCCGGAGGAATCCTCCGACGGCTGCCGCGCGTTTGTCACGCTGAAGCGGCACCGGTGCCTGTACGGCTTTTCCGTGCGGGTCGATTCGCCCGCTGCGGCGACCGGCTGCCGCGGCGAATTCGTCGACCGCATGGCCCGCTCGGGCTGCCTGTTCGGCTGGTATTTCTGCGGTTTCGGGAAGGGCCGCAAAGAATTTCTCGAAGCGGTCCGGGCCGTGATGAGCTCGGCCGCGGGAGCGAACCCCCCGCCGCTCCTGCTGCTGGACCCCGAGCTCGACGGCCGCATGATGGACCGTTTCGTCACGGGGGGACGCTGCTGCCTGCTGCTGGGGAAGAAGAAGATCCGGGCCAAATTCTTTCTGGCGGGCGGAAAGCAGAGGTCCTAACGCTGCGGGGAGGGCGGCTTCTTCCGGCGAAGGCGGCGCGCCGCCGCCGCGAACCGGCTGTCCTCCACCACGCACCGGAGCCGGTCGACGATCTCCTCGGGCGGCTCGCGCATCCCGCTGCGCGCCCACTGCACCACCACGCCCACCAAGCCGTAGGTATAGAAATCCGCGATGAAGTTCTTCTCCCCTTCCTCGAGGGAGCCGCCGGATTCCTTCGGGTCGTCGATCCCGCTGAGGATCTCGAGCAGAAGGTCCTTCGTCACGCTGAAAAAATAATCCTGAAAGGCGTTCTGGCCGCTGACGTTCAGCGCGCTGGTATAGAAGTGCCGGTCGCGCTTCATGATGTTCAGCACGTCGAGGATCACGTCGCTCCAGTCGCTGTAGCCGGTGTTCCGCGCCACGGCCGAGACGACCTCGCTGTAATAGATCCAGTTCACAAGGTCGTATTTATCCTGAAAATGGTAATAGAAGGTCTGCCTGTTCAGACCGCAGTTCTGAACAATATCGGAAACCGTTATTTTTTCGAGGCTTTTGCGCTTCATCAGTTCTTTCATGGAAGCCGCAATCGCTTTTTTGGTGATCAGTGAATCCGACATTTTGACCCTCTTCCGGCAAGGCCGCCCTTCCCCGGGCGATCGCTTTCCGCCTACCCGACGATATTATAGCATGAAAGTTAGCCGCGGACAACTCCCCGGTTTCCGGCCGAAGCCCGCGGAGCGGCCGCCGTTTTCAACAGTGTAACAGAGTTTCCAGATTTTTTCAACTGCGCTCCGGCCTTTATTTCCTCCCGGCTTCCGGAAGCCGTGCGCCGCGCGGAAGCCGGGGGATTGCGCTCCCGGCGCGGATGTGCTATACTGTTTTTGCTTTTTTACATCCGGAAAAGCGGGCCATTAGCTCAGTTGGTCAGAGCTGCCGGCTCATAACCGGTTGGTCCGGGGTTCGAGTCCCTGATGGCCCACCACCTAAAAAGCCGCATGGGCACTGGATTTTCCGGTGTTTTGTGCGGTTTTTATTTTTCTGTTTTTGACTCAAAAATGCGGAAAAACACGCAAAAAATTTGAAAGATGCAAGCGTCTTCCAACAATACCCGGGCTATTCCCCGGCCGCGGTGCCGATCGCGGCTGCCGGAATGCCGAAAAAGCATCATTTGCGCGCGGCAGTCAGGGAAAGAAAATACCGGAACAGCGCGCCGCCGTCCACGGTGTCCGGATTCGGATGCGCGTCCGTCATGCGCTCCGGATGCCACTGCACCCCGAAGATCGGAAATCTCTCGTGCCGGATCCCCTCGATCACCCCGTCGTCCGCGCGCTGGACGGCGGCCAAGCCTTTTCCGAGCACGCCGATCCCCTGATGATGGGAGCTGTTCGTCGCAAATTTCGTGCCGTACAAGGCCGCCAGGAAGGAACCCCGTTCCGCCGCGGTCGGATGGACCGCGTCCGCGCCGTTTTTCTGCTTGTGGCGCTCGGCCGTGGGCAGGTCCTGGATCAGATCCCCGCCGAAAAAAACGTTGATGATCTGATGCCCCCGGCAGATGCCGAGCACGGGCTTCCCGGCGTCCCGGTACCGTTCCAGAAGCGCAAACTGCCTTTCGTCCAGCCGTCGGTCGACGCCGCAGGAGCCACGGCTTTCCCGACGGTAGAACGAGGGATCGATATCCCCTCCTCCGGGGAGCAGCAGCGCCTCGCAGCCAGGCTCACGGCCGGGGTCCAGCGACAGGACGCTCCGGGCTCCGCAGAGCGCGAGCGCCTCAACGTAGTTTTCAAGGCCGGTGCTTCCGGCAATTTGTATGGTTGGCATGGGATTTCCCCCTCCGTGACATTTTTTTCTGAATCATCCGAAGTTCCGAGGCCGAATCCCTCCGCGCAGGATTTGCGGGCCGGGGATAGGACGGCGTTTTCTACATAGTAATCTGTTTCGATCCCTATGTAAAGAAAAAATAAGGACATCCCGGGATCGCCGTTCCGTTATGTTTCCCGCCATAGATAAAGCCGCGTTTGCTGGGAATCATAGTGGCGAGGTGATTTTTGTGAAAGCTAAAAATATCATGTCGAAGACCGTGATGACCGTCGCTTCAGACGATCCCGTCGAGAAAGCCGCCCAGCTGATGAAGCAGCACGGCATAGGCTCGGTCCCCGTCTGCGACCGGGGGAAAGTGGTCGGCATGGTGACCGACCGGGACATCGTGCTGAGGTCGACCGCCGCCGGCCAGGACTCGAATCAGAAGGTCAAGGACGTGATGAGCCCGAATCCGGTCGTCGGAGATCCTGAGATGGATGTCCACGAGGTCGCGAAAATCATGAGCGAAAAGCAGATCCGGAGACTGCCCATCGTGGAGAACGACAATCTTGTCGGAGTCGTTTCTCTGGGCGATCTTTCCGTCAAGCCGACCCTTCAGGATAACGCGGGCGAAGCCCTCAAGGATATTTCGCAGCCCGGCGGCGTCCAAATGTGAGGGTTTTTCAAAGCGATTCCAATTTCCCCGGCGGCCGCGGGACCGTCGGGGAAATTGCTTTTTTGCGCCGCAGTGGGAGGTATTCCGCTGCGAAATTCCCCGATTGATGTAATTTTTTCTGTCTACTAAACCGAAAAGAATTCATACATTGTAATAGACAGCGGCATGCTGTTCCAATCCTGCGGCAATTCCGGCCGTGTGGAGAAAGGCAAAAAGCCTTCCACACCTCAACTGGAAACGCTGTATTTTGATGGGAGAATGGTTATGTCAGTAAGAGCAGTCTTAAACGTAGCCTCAACCGCTACTTCGCCCAGCACGACCGTCGCGAAAGTGACGCCCGCCTCCGTCCCGGCTTCGCTGATCGGCTCCCCGACCTGCGTCGTGTACGGCCTTTCGACCGATCTTGCGAACGCCAGGATGCAGTTCAGCTATCTGGTCTACCAGACTTACGACACGGCCGGCGGGGCCACCGGCATGGCGCAGGCGACCGGAACGTCGGCCTGGGTGCCGATCCCGAAAGTATCCGCCGATTTCCCCGACGTCAGCGCGAACGTGACCGCGACAAGCGCGATTTCGGGGAACAGCATTGAGTTCACCCTCGCCGGAACCATCAGCTACACCCAGACGGAACCCGGCATTTATACCGTGACGACCGAATAAACCGCCGCCGGACCGGATCGGTGTGAAGAGTCTCCCGCCGCAGGAGCATCAGCCTGCGGCGGGAGCTTTTCAACCGAATCCGCACCCGAAGCGGCTGCTTCCATTATGAGGCGGCGATCTCCTTTCGGTAGCTTTGCGGCGTCCGCCCCGTTTCTTTTCGGAAAACATACGAAAAATAGCTTGCGCTTTGAAAACCGCACGCGGCTGCAACTTCACAAACGGTTCTGTCCGTTTCGCGCAGCATCTCGCAGCCTTTGGCAATGCGGTAGCGCGTCAGATAGGCGTTTGGGGACTGACCGGCGTATTTCTTGAACAATGCGCAGCATCTGCTTCTGCAAACGGCGCCGGAGGCCGCAATGTCGTCGAGCGTAATCGCGGCCGCATAATGCCGATGAACGAACTGCGCCATGTGGAATACGATCGGCCGCAGGAGATCATCCGCGCAATTTTCCGGATTCTGCCGGATATGATCGCCGATATCGGCGCAAAGGACGGCGGCCCGCGATAAAAGACGGAGCGGATTCGCTGCGCCGCCCTCCGTTTCCCCGCAGAGCAGACGAAGCAGGCGCAGATCCTTCCGCTGCCAGGGAACATCGGGGCCCAGCAGCACAAAGTCTTCGGCTTCCGGCCCGAATTTCCGCGCCAGATACCCCTGCGCCACCCGCGAGCTTCCCGAAAGCAGCGTCGGATGAACGACGGCGGCGATGAAAGTGCAATCGGTCCTGTTTTCTGAAAAGCCGTAATGCAGGCGCCTGCTGTTCACAAAAATGCCGCGGCCGGCGTCCAGGCGCACCGATTTCCCGTTTACGAAATAATCCATCGACCCGTCGAGGATCAGAATAAACTCCAGGTCCGGGTGCCAATGGCAGGCGGCGGCAAAGCCGTATCGCCTCAGCACGTCTTTGCGCACATACAGCGGAAATTCCGGATCGTTATAATGCAGCCGTTCGGATCGGTCGGAAAATATCTCCAGCGGTGAATCCATACGTTCCTCTCATCCGATTAAATACGATTTTGATAGCAGCATATCCTATATTGATTGAAAATTCAAGCAGGGTCCGCTAAAATCAAATCTGCGGCAAAGCAAGATACGATTTTAATATCGCGGGGGGTACGGCCGGGACGCGCCGGTTCATCGGCCCCACGAAGAGCCGCGGCTTCCGGGCACCCGAAAAGGATGCCTCGCAGGACGGTCTTTTCAAACGGACGCAAAAATATAATAAAACGTTAGGAGCGCATGAAGAATGACCAACAGAGAACGGAAAGAAAGCGGGCTGGTGTACCGCTACGACGACCCGTCGCTTTTGGGGAATCAGTTTCAGTATCAGGAAAAGCTGTACGAGTATAACCGCTCCCACCCGTCGGAAACGGAAAAGCGGCGGCAGCTGCTCCAAGAAATGTTTGCCGAGATCGGAGAAGGCTGCCATGTCGAGACGCCGGTGAACGCGAACTGGGGCTGCAGGCACGTGCATTTTGGAAAAGGAATCTACTGCAACGCGAACGTCACGTTTGTGGATGATGCGGACATTGATGTGGGCGATGATTGCCTGATCGCCCCCAACGTCGTGATCTCCACCTCCGGGCATCCGATCCTGCCCGTTTTAAGAATGCATCATTACGTATATAACCTTCCGGTTCATATCGGGAAAAACGTCTGGATCGGGTCCGGCGTTCAAATCGTACCCGGCATCACGATCGGCAAGAATTCCGTCATCGGCGCGGGAAGCGTGGTGACCCATGACATTCCGCCGAATGTCGTCGCGTTCGGGGTGCCGTGCAAAGCCGTCCGCGAGATCGGGGAGAAAGACGTAACTTATTTTTATAAAAATAAAAAGCTGGACGTATGGGAGTGAACGGTCATAAAAAAACAGAGGCGGGATATGGATCCCGCCCCTACCAGAGAGCGCGCCCGTCCTGCCTGCTCAAACCGTGCCGGTCTGTCCGCACCGGCGGCAGAACGAATCCGCGGATTCCATTTTCCCGTCACGCCGTATAATAGATTTTGCCGTCGGTGGCGGTGATCGCTCCGGAAAAAGTCACGCCCGGAGTATAGGAGAATTCCTGGCTGGCGGGAATGTTCGACCCCGCGGTCACGGTGAACGGGAACAGAACATCCTCCGAAGCCGTTCCGTCGGAAAGATGCGCGCCGTAATAAATGACCGTTCCGTTCTGCACCGTCGTATCCGCATAGGTGAAAGCGAGGTCCACGACGCTGTACGGCGAGCTGGCCGACAGGGCCGATGCGGTTGCGGTCACGTTGATTGCTGCCAAAGACAGTTCCCCCTTCTTCTGTTCGGTCGAACCGCTTCGATCGAAAGATGTGAAAACACTTCCCATGCGCAGTGTATTCATAGCCCCGGAAAAGGTTGAATCTCGGTTTCACGGATTCGCGCGCGGCATATTATGAAAAAAAGGGGGAAATGCGGATGCGCATCGCGGACCTGAAATGCCGGGATTCCTACAGCCCCTCGGCGCCGGACTGCCGCGGGCAGGAATCGCTGTTTCTGGGGCCCCGCAGGCCGATCTGCTTTTTTTTCAATCTGCCGCCTTCCGATTTCAGCTTCTGCATGCTGCGGAAGGCCAGCCTGATCCTCTTCAAGCTTCCCTATATTTCCTCCTGCCGCATCCAGGAGGCCGCCTCCCCCGCCGGCCGATACGCGCTGTATCCTCTGCTGGACTTTTTCAGCGCCTTCAGCGACCTGTTTTGCCCGCCCGCCGCGGATCCTGCCCGCCGCGTGGACTTTGAAGACGACCGCCGCCGCGGCTATACCGAGATCGACATTACGCCGATCGTCAGGGACTGGGCGAGCGGCAAGCTGGAAAACCGGGGGCTCCTGCTGACCGGGACCCCCGGCTCCCCTTCTCTTTACTACGCTTCCCACCGGTACCGGATCCCCGGGATGCGCCCCCTGATCCGGCTGAAATGCGAGGCGGCCGAATTCTCCCGGGCGCTGCAGGTCGTTCCCTGCGAAGTGACGGTGAGCCGGCGAACCGTTCCTCCGGCGGAGAAAACCGGAGAAAGATAAGGCGCATCGGGAAATTCCAATACGCCAGCTTTGGTTTATACCCGGGACGATTTTCCGGACTGGCCGGAAGGCGGGTCCGAAGTCCCGGCCGCCGCCGCGTCCACGAGCCCCTCGCCGACGATATAGGCCACGACGGAGCCGAGCGACAGGATGACGCCGCTGATCTGCGACGTGTCCGATCCGGGCTGAAACAGCGCGGTCACGCCGGTTACGAGTCCGGCCACGGCCAGCCAGAGCTTGCGGGAGGCAAGCTTGCGTTTCCAATCGATTCGATCCATCTTCGGTTTCCTTTCCGCCGGATCTTCCGGCTGCTACCATGCTATGCGGCGTCGGCTTCTCCCTTGAACAATCCGGGCCGCCGGCGCCCGAATTCTCATGTTTTTCCCTTGATCCTGACGATGAACTGCCGCGGTCCGCCGTTGATATAGATGCCGACGGCGTCGCCCGACTGACCGATCGGGACAAAATAGTAGTAGTGCTTGTCGCCGTCGTCATACCGGTGCAGCACGGTCACGATGTCCGGCGTGCCCGCGGCGACCTGCGGCCGGCCCCTGCAGGTGATGAGTGCCTGATACGCCGCGCCCCGCGCGACCTCCACCGTGCCGGAGGTGTCGCACGTCCACGCCGGCGCGCCGAAGTCCCGGTAGCTGACATTGCAGTCCACGTTTCCGGCGATGCCGTCCACGCGGCCGTCGCTCGCGTACTGCCAGATGTCGCAGAGGGCGGAGCGGTCGGTGTCGGCAGGCGTCGCCTTACTGTACCATGCCATCCAGACCGGGATGCCAGCGGCGCGGATGCGGCCGATGTCGAGATATTGGGCACCGTACAGCCAGTTGTAGTTGCTGTAGACTGCCGGCTGATACCCGGCGGCTTTCACCCGCGCGCAGAACTCCAGCACCCGGGCGGTCAGCGCACCCCGGCCGAGACCGGACAGCTCCCTGGTGCCGGGAGCGTCCTCCGCATCGACCGCCGCGGGCCATGTGATCTGGTACGGCTTGATCGCCGCCAAGAAATCCCTCGCCTGCTGCTCCAGCGGCGTCGCCCGCAGGAAGTGATAAGCTCCCGCGGGCAGGCCCGCCGCGGCCGCCGACCGGATATTGGTATGGAAGCACGGGTCGACGTAATCGACGCCCTCCGTCGCCTTCAGCATTACGAACCGGACACCGGCTTTTTTCACCCGCTGAAAATCCGGGCTGCCCTGATGGTGCGAAAGATCGATGCCGCGAATCACCGGTACATACACCTCCGTTTTCATAGTACCGGCCGACGGGCCGGCGCGTTCCCTTTCCCGACGCAACTTGCATGATAAAGGCCGCCCAGGTCCGGGCGACCGGTGTCGTTCGTCTTTGAGATTGAGATGATTTTTCCCCTGAGGCCGCCGGCTCGAAACCGGCGGTCTCAGGGGAAAATAGAAAATTTACAGCTTTACGCCCGAAAAGAAATAGATTTCTTCGGTATCGGCGGTCATGTCGATCCGGAAGGCCCCTTCAAAAGCGGCGGCCTCCTCCCGGACGGGCCCGAGCCGCCGGGAGACCCTCCCGGCCCCGGCGTGGCAGCGGTTGACCTCCTCCCTGCCCTCGCCGTGGGCGACCATCACGCGGCCGCCCGGCTTCAGCATCCCGGCCAGCTTCTCCGCAAGGCGCGCCCTGTCCGGAAAATGGGGATATGCGCAGTAGAGCAGAACCGTGTCGAAGCCGGTCTCCCGCACGTCGAACACGTCCGCGGCGGCAAGGCGCAGGCGCGGGTCCGAAATCTTCGCGCGGGCCTTTTTGATCATCTCACCCGAAAGGTCCACCCCGAAAAGCAGCGCCGGATTCCGAGAAAGGATTTCGGGGAACAGAACGCCCGTCCCGCAGGCGACGTCCGCCACCCGCGAGCCCTCCGCAACGCCGGCCAGCGTCACGATCGCGGCGATCCTGCGGGGGTCGTGCCGGCAGCACTCGTCCCACGTCCCGGCGAGGCGGTCGAAAAAGGACCGGATCTCCTCCGTCTCCGTCATGCCTGCTCCCGCCGGAAAATCTTCGCCCTCTCCAGCGCCAGCACGACGACCGGGATCAGTACGATCTGGATCGCGATGCCCGGCAACGCCTCCACGAACGAGGCGGAAAGAAACGCGCCGAAGCCGTAGGGCTTCCCAGCCGCCCCCAGCAGGACGGCGTTCGCCGCGCCGGAAACGATCCGCCCGCCCAGCATCGCGCCGATCAGGGCGGGATAGACGTTCCAGCGGAGCCTGCGGTAGAACACGCCCGTCAGCACGCCGTAGGCGCAGAGCTCCAGCATCATGGCCGCCGCCGTGGGGAACAGGGGCGGCATCCCGGTGAACACGGAAGAAAGGAGCGGCACCAGAAGCCCGCAGGCCGCGCCGAACTGCCAGCCGAACAGCAAGCCGCAGAGCAGGACCGGAATATGCATGGGCAGGAACACCGGCCCCGCCCCGATCAGGTGGAACAGCAGGGGCAGCACCAGCCCCAGCGCCATGCACAGCGCCGTTCCCGTCAGGGAAACGATTCTCGTTTTCTTCATCGTTGACGAACCTCCCGCAATCGTTTTTCATCGCTCTCCATCCGCGGCAAAAAGAAAAGCCGCGAAAGGCCCGTATTCTTACGGAATTCCCTTCGTGGTTCTGCAATTTACAAAATATTTTTTCGAAATAACATTCTAAAAGCCTTCATGGCTTCTACTCTTCTGTTTTTAGTATAGCAGAACGGTCGTAACCTGTCAAGGCCGGGACCGCCCGCGCCCGGGACGCGCGAAAAAGAAAATTATGTGATTTTATCACATACAAAACGGCGGGATGCGGGTATAATAAGTTCAGCGACAGCGAGAAAGGAAGATTAAATATGGCGGTTGTAACTGTGACGCAGGATAATTTCGACAAGACCGTGCGGGAGTCCGACAAGCCGGTGCTGGTGGATTTCTGGGCCTCGTGGTGCGGCCCGTGCCGCATGGTCTCGCCCATCGTCGACGAGATCGGCAACGAATCGGACGGCCGGTACAAGGTGGCCAAGGTCAACGTGGACGAACAGCCGGACCTTGCCGAACGCTACAATGTGATGAGCATCCCCACGCTGATGGTATTCAAGAACGGCGAGCCGGCCGAGACTTCGGTGGGCGTGCGCAGCAAGCAGGACATTCTCTCCATGCTGGACTGAACCGGCTGAAATTGAAAACAGAGGCGGAACAAAACCGGCCTCTGTTTTTTTGCGCCCGTGCGGTCCGCTACCGGTACCGAACCCGCAGCGTGACGCCCCGGTCGGCCGGGTCCGACACATAGGTCAGGCTGCCGTAATCCGGCGTGCTGCCGGACTGCTTCGCCGCGGCCTTGAGCCAGCGGTCCAGCCGGTAGGACGGGCCGTCCATCATTTCCCTGAGCTGCGCGTCGAAACCGGCCGAGCCGGAAAGGAAAAACGCAATGGTCGTCTTTTTCGCCTTCATCTCGCGGGCCAGGGCGGCCGTCACCGCCGCGTCGCCGCTTCCCGACGGGATGCCCTTCCGCCGGAAATAATTGGCGTCCGCCGAGCCGCACGCCGGAAGGAACACGTTATACGGGACGTTCCCGCCGCAGATCTGGGCGTCCGTCAGCGACGAAGCCGGCTTTCCGATGCTGTGCGTCAGGCCGATCACCGCATCCGTCACGTTGAAATAATTGTAGACGGGGAAGTCGTCGTCGCCCCACGTCACGTCGAGATGGTACCAGTTTCCGCCGATCTCCACTGCGTTCCAAGTATGGCCCTCGCCGTCGGCGGAGCCGTGGACCACCGCACAGTTCAGCCCCGCATAGCCGGCCAGCAGCTGCATCGCTTTGGCGTATCCCTCGCAGACGGCCAGACCGTTCACCAGCGCTCCGTAGGCGGTGAACGACTGCCACCGGCCCGGGTCGGTCACCGCCGCGTGATCGTAAGCGCAGCGCCCCGTCAGAAAGCCGAACAGAGCTTCCTCCCGGTCAAACTCGCTCAGGCCGGCCGGCACCGCCTTCAAAGCGGCAGAAACCGCTTCTTGCAGCTTCCGGACCGCGGCGGCGTATTCCTGCGGGGAGAGGGCGGAAAAAAGCCGGAGCTCGGTCTGCCCGTTCCCATAGCCGTAGGAATAGTGGTTCGTAAGCCAAAAGACCTGCGGGTTGTCATCGAAATAAGCCTGCAGGACGACGCGCAGCCGCGCCTCCGAAATTTTTCCGGAAACCAAAATGCGCGCGGCCGGATATACCCCGTCCCCGCTTTTTTGATTTGAAATGCTCAGGACGCTTTCCCCGATTTTGTCGTACAGCGTTCGCTCCCCGGCCGGGAGGCTGGAATACGCGCCGCGCTGGCGGACCTCCGGGTAAGCTCCCGGCGCCGCGGCAACCGGCTGCAGCGTCTGCCGGGGGGCAGCCTCGGCGGTGAGCGGCGTGGAAACACTCCGGAAGGTTCCGCCCTTCTTTTTCCCGCTCGCCGCCGAAACCGCGGAGGAAGCCGGTGCGGAAGAAGCCGGTGCGGAAGAAACCGGGGACGGGCCCGAAACCGCCTGCGCGGAAGCCGCCGTCCGCCGGGACGGTTCGGACGCTGCGGACGAAACCGCCGGGGCGCTTCCGGCGCCCAAAGCGCTTCCCGAGCACCCCGAAAAGGTAAAAGCGGCTGCGCAGGCCAGAAACAGAGCTGTGCACGAACGCAGGAACCGAGTGGTTTTTTTGCGGCGACGGATTGATTTTTCCATCATTTTAGCCTCCTGCGGAATGGCGGAGCGACTGCATCCTGCTTTTTCTGAGTCTATTTGGTCTCATTATATCTCTGATTTACTCATATAGATAATTACAAAAGAAATTTAAGACCTAAATCGGCTTTTCTTGACAGGCGGTCTGTTTTTTCCTATAATAGAATGGAATTTATCGGGGGTACAGCGCGCGACGCTGGCGAGCGCGCGCGAAAAGGGCACAATCTCCATATTCCCGGGTGTGGCGCAGTTGGTAGCGCGCGTGGTTTGGGACCACGAGGCCGCTGGTTCGAACCCAGTCACTCGGACCAAAAATCAGACCGGCCTTGCGGCCGGTTTGATTTTTCGTCTCGCGTGATTGGTAAGCAGAAGCAGCCAGCGCAACGCGGAGGACCGAAGACACCTACTATCGTTCCGGGCCTCTCGCAGGGGTGCGCGGAACGCGGCCCGAGATTGCACTGCCCGAACCCAGTCACTCGGACCAAAAATCAGACCGGCCTTGCGGCCGGTTTGATTTTTCGTCTCGCGTGATTGGTAAGCAGAAGCAGCCAGCGCAACGCGGAGGACCGAAGACACCTACTATCGTTCCGGGCCTCTCGCAGGGGTGCGCGGAACGCGGCCCGAGATTGCACTACCCGAACCCAGTCACTCGGACGAAAAATCAGATTTTATCGAACACGACCGGGCGGTTCAGTCCAAATAGCCGGATCGCCTGAGCGCCGGGCCGGCCGTTTTCCCAAAGGCCCGCGGCCGCGATCTGGCTGTTGTCATAAGTCCTGAAGAAATATTCCCCGGTGTCCGTATTCATAAAAGCCACATATTTCGTGTAATCATAAGCGCCCCGGTCCGTGAGAACCGCCCCTCTCGGGATCGTAACGCCGTCCATGACGTGAAAGCACGCCGTCACCGTCTCCGCCCTGCCCTGCGGCACCGGAAGATGGGTTTTCAGGTAGGCCGTCCGCACAAAACGCTCGGGGGACGTATAGCCTCCCGGCAGAGGGGTGGTGCCCGCCCCCTGGCCGAACGGGGACAGGGGAACTCCTCCCCAGACGACCTCGCCGGCCTGCCCGGGCGAAACGTTCCGGTAATTCCGAAGGTTCGTCATCTGCCATGGAAAGTCTGGGCTGTTCGCCAGCACGCCGATCGGATTCCGGAACAGTTCCAGTCCTCCCGCCGTCTGCTCGACGACGGCGCAGTTTCCGCTCTTGTCCGCCGCAATCCAGTGCAGCGGCGCGACCGTCTCGGTCACCGGGTCCCGGAGGCCGATCAGGCTCACGCGCCGCAGCAACTCTTCCAATTCCTCCACCGAGCCGCACCGTCCCAAAATGTAATGCAGAAAATCCACCGACGCAACGGGAGCTTTCCCCGGCGCCGCCTGCGCATCGTACTGCGCATAGCCCGCAAAATAGAGCGCCGCCGCCGCGAATCCCCTTTCGTTGACCCCGTCGAAAAAGGCGAGCAGGCCCTCGCTTTCCTGACCGATCGCAAGAAAGCCGTAGCGATCGGAAATCGGATCCCCGTCGATCACGTTGCGCCAAGCATAATTTCCGCCGACCCGGTAGAGGCTCGGTTCGATATCAAAAGAAAAATCCATGGTCCGGCCGAAATAGTGCTCTCCCTGTCCGGACCGCAGGGTGACCGCCGTGCACATGCCGACTCACTCCTTCTTCCCTTATCCCCGTTTTCTTCAGCCCGAGCCCTGCAGCCTTTCCAGTGAGGTTGTAAAAGTTTTTTTGCTTCCCCCGTCTGCGGAGGGGAGAAGCAATTTTCATCTCTCAACCACAAATGGAATTGCCATAAATCATCAATACTTATTCCGGGCGGCCCCCAACCTATGCCTGTGATGAAAAAGCCTTTCAATTTCTTGACAGGCCCCGGCGCCGTTATGCTATAGTAAAGGGGAACCCATCGCGCTTTCCCAATAATAGGAACGATGAAGCCAGGAGGGATCCTTCATGAATTTCTGCCATGTCACGCTGACGGTCAAAGATTTGGACGCATCGATCCGTTTTTACACCGAAGTCGCAGGGCTGCCCGTCCACAGGCGCTATCCGGCGGGACCCGGGACCGAGATCGCTTTTCTGGGAAACGGCGAAACAAAAATCGAGCTGATCCATCAGAAGGACCGGCCCGATGCGGTGATCGGCAACGGCGTTTCGATCGGCTTTGAAGTGGAATCCGCGCCCGAGAAGCTCAAGAGTCTTCAGGCCGCCGGCGTCCCCGTGATCGGCGATATGATCCAGCCGAACCCGCACGTGCGCTTTTTCTATGCCGCCGATCCCGACGGCTTTCGGGTGCAGTTTATCGAAAATCTTTAGGCCGCCGGGCAGCGGACGCTTCTTCTTCCCGACAGATCGGCGCGGTGCGCATCGCCGCATTTTGCAATTCAGATAAAAAGACTTGCAGAATCGGCTTTGAAATCGTCCGATTGCCCCTTGATTAAAGTGGATAAAACAAGTATAGTTAATGCAGAAGTGAAAAGCCTCACTGAAAGATCCACAAAGGGGGATTCCAATATGAACGAACTTCATAGGAATGAACTTCATTCGGATAAAGCAGCGGAACCGGCGCGCGAAGACGAGCCTTATGTGATTCCGAACGAGGGGTGCTGCTCGCCGGAATTTCCGCAGGGTTGCATCATCGCCGATTCATAAAACGGGCCAATCCGGTCCGGAGCCTCTCCGCCGGAAAAACGCCGCGCGGAAGCGAAGCGCCAGGCATAAAAGGATCCTCCGCCGTCCCCGTACCGGGATTGGCGGAGGATCCTTTTCTCATGCTTTCCGCGGCCGGGGCGCTCTTCGACGCGACGTCACCGGCCCTTATCCTGACGGCGCAGATTTTCGAGCATTCCGCGGCTCTTGCCGGCGCACTGCTCGAACGCATAGAGGGCCGCCCCCGCCACGGGGCTCAATTCCGGCTCCGCCAGGCGCGCGCGGCATTCGTTCAGCTCTTTCCGCAGGGGATCGAAGATCAGGTCGCCCGCTTTGAACAGCCCTCCGGAGTAAGAAACCGTCACGGGCTCTTCCGGATGGAAATGCAGCCGGCGGATGATCGCCCGCACGATCAAGGCCAGCTCGTGCGCCGCAAGGCGGTAGCAGTCGGCCGCATGGGGGTCCCCCGCGCGGGCCGCCTTTTCCAGCAGGAGCTGCAGCCCGGCGATCTCATCCCGCCGCAGGTTCATTTTATGGTAAAGGAGGGGGATCAGATCGAAATCGGAGGCAAGGCCGAACTCCCCGCGCACGATCTCATAGGTCTTGCTCCGCTCCATCCGGCCGTCCGCCTGCTTGGAGAACAGCTCGATCAGCTTTTTCCCCAGCCAGTAGCCGGAGCCCTCGTCCCCGCAGAAATATCCCCATCCGCCCGAGCGCGCGGCGCGGCCCTCCGGGTCCACGCCGTAGCCCATGGAGCCGGTGCCCGCCAGCAGATCGATGCCCGGCTCGCAGGCCAGGGATCCGGCCCAGGCGACCACCACGTCGTTGACGCATTCCACGCGGCCGCCCCCGAGGGCGCGCTTCGCGATCTCTTTGAGGACGGGCGTATCCTCCGCGATTTCCTCGAAGCTGGGGATGCCGATGCAGGCGCAGGCGATATCGGCCTTTTGAAGGCCCGCCTTTTCACAGCAGGCGGCCGCCCCTTCTCCGATCACCTCCCCGAACTTCTCTTTGCCGATCTGGATGTAATTGCAGGTGCCGGTCCGGTATTTGGACAAGATGTTCCCTTTTTCGTCGATCAGCAGAAAGGCGGTTTTCGTGCCGCCTCCGTCGATGCCGAGACAGACCATGTGAGCCGCTCCCTTCCGACAGAGCCCAGCTACCGGGCCTTGTCCGCGCTTCCGCAGACGCGGATCTTGTGCATCACCAGTTCCTTGACGCGCTCCCTGCCCTCTTTGCTGTAAACCTTCGGGTCGAAGACCTCCGGATTTTCGCGGAGAACCTTTTTGACGCCCTTGGAGTACGCGTCGCGCAGCTCGGTTGCAAAATTGACCTTGCAGATTCCCCGCCGGACGCATTCGGCCACCTGTTCGTCGCTGAGCCCGGAGGCACCGTGCAGCACCAGCGGGATCTCCACACGCTTGCGGATCTCGGTCAGGCGGTTCACGTCCAGCACCGGCGTTCTGGCGTAAAACCCGTGCGCCGTTCCGATCGCGACGGCCAGGGAAAACACGCCGGTCCTTTCGGCGAACTCTGCCGCCTTTTCCGGATCGGTATAGATGTCGCCCTGCGACTCGCGGTCGTCCTCTTTGCCGCCGACCGTCCCGAGCTCCGCCTCCACCGGGATCCCGCCGGCGGCGCACATCTCCGCGACCTTATGCGAAACGGTGACGTTTTCCTCGAAGGGCAGCTTGGAGCCGTCGATCATGATCGACGTATACCCCGCGCGGTAGGCGCGGGAAGCGAGCTCGAAGCTGGAGCCGTGGTCCAGGTGAAGCGCCACGGGAACGCCCACGAGGGCCGCTCCCGCGGACACGTTGGCATAGTAATACTCCAGCCCGCCGTAGCGGATCGTGCCGGGCGTGGTCTGGATCATCACGGGGGATTTCAGCTCGGCGGCCGCCGCGAGAATCGCCTGGACCATTTCCATGTTCTCGGCGTTGAAAGCGCCGACGGCATACCCGCCCTTCTGGGCGTCGCTCAGCATCTGCTTACTGGTAACAAGTGGCATATTTTCTCCTTTTCCTTTGCATGGATGGGCGTTTTCAGGCCGCATGTTTCGGTCTACTGAAAGAGCCCGCTTTCATAGTGAGAGAGGTTCACGGCCTTTTTCTCCAGCCGCGACCGCTCCGCCGCGAAGGCCATGAGGTGGCTGTGGACGGAATCGGCGATATCGCTGCGGCTCTGTCCGGCGCTTCCCGGCTGCAGGAGTTTCACAAAGCTGCTCATCACGCCGTCGTCCCCGCCGCTGTGGCCGGACCCGGACTCTGAAAGGCGGATCAGCCCTTCGGTGTTCGTGCCGAACGTTTTGACCAGGATCTCGTTCTTTTCCATGGCGCCCCGGATCTCGCCTTTTGTCCCCATCAGCTTGATGGTTCTGCTGATCTCGTTGGTAAACGCGCACATGGTGAAAACGGCGGTGACACCGTTTGCAAATTCCATACCGACCACCTGGTGGTCGACGACGTTGTTGTCGCAGTGGTAAACGCACCGGCCGTACGGCCCTTCCTTCAGCGCGCGCACACGCGCCTCGTAGCTGTGGTCGTTGCTGATAGCAGAAGTGGGCCAATCTGTGTTCTCGGTCAGATAAAACTTTGGTGCATAGAACGGGCATTCATCTTTATGCGGGCATCCGTCCAGGCACCGGAGCGGTGCGCCGGCCGGAGCGTTCTCCTTTTTGAACCAGGAAAGCTCCCCGAACGACGAAAGGTTCACACAGTCCGCACCGGCCAGCCAACGCAGGATATCCATGTCGTGACAGCTCTTCTGGAGGATCATGGGGCTGGACTCGTCGGAATTCCGCCAGTTCCCGCGCACAAAGCTGTGCGCCATATGCCAGTAGCCGACGTTCTCGTTGTGCTGGATCGACATCAGCCGGCCGATCGCCCCGCTGTCGAGCAGCCGCTTAATCGTCGTAAAAAACGGCGTGTAGCGCAGTACGTAGCAGATGCGCAGAATCCTGTGGTTCTCTTCCGCGTACTTTCCCAGCTGCACGCACTCGTGCGGGTCTGCCGCCATCGGCTTTTCCAGCAGCAGATCGTACCCCAGCCGCATGGCCTTCATGGCCGGTTCAAAATGCATCCGGTCCTGCGTGCAGATCAGGGCCGCATCCGCGAATTTCGGCCGGTCAAGGATCTGCTCCCAGCTCTCAAAGCAAAGATTTTCCGGGATATGGTGCAGCGTGCGGAACCGTTCTCTCCGTTCCGGGTCCGGTTCTGCCACCGCAAGGAACCGGAGCTCGCTTTCGTTTCTCAGAGCGTAGTCCGCGTAAGCGTCCATGCCCCGCAGCCCCGCGCCGATCAGAATCGCCGTGATTTGTTTCATTTTATCCCCCTTCGATTCCCTGTGCTTTCGTCAATCGTCTTCCACCGGAGCAGCCTCCAAGAGGAGGAATACCCGGAATTCCGCGCGAAGCCTGTTCTCACCCGCTTTCAGCCGCGCGAGCTTCTTTTCGTTGACGTAGTCGGTCACCTCATAAGAACGGTTGCCAAGGCCCCGCAACTCCAGCTCCCCGCTGAACCGATCGGCAAAAAAAGCGTAATACATCCGATCGGCCCTGCGGATGGCATGGCATTCCGGGAGATTAAAGCCCAAGGTGTAAAGCCCGCCGAGATACTCGCCCGACGAAAGTTTTTTGTCTCTGTAAATCGAAAGCCACTTCCGATACAGCTCTTCCTTTTCCGGCCCGAGATCGTAATCCGCGCCTTCGCTGACGACCGACACCGGCCCGGAACCGACCGGCCAGGTGAACTTCGTGTTGATCACCCCGCCGACCCCGACCGTGGAAGCAAAATCGCACCCGCCGTCGCTCAATTCGACGTGATCTCCGTTATAGGGCACTCGGTTCCCCATCAGGGCTTTATACACCTTTCCCCTCGATCTCACCTGCCAGGAGCTTTCGGGGTCGGAAGCGACCGGCATGTCGAAATAAGGCATGGTGAAAACGGAGCAGCAGGTCCCGCAGGGACAGAACATGATGGGAGCCTTCGGCTTGATCCGCTTCGCCTCTTCGTAAACCATACGGAAAAATCCGGGAACGGCCTCATAGGAATCTGCCGGGCTTTCATGGTGGTGGGCCTTATTATAGCACAGCGGCGCGGCGTTCAGATGCTGGCCGTCGATTTTTAGCCCGTCGAAATCCCATTCCCCCAGAATTTTTCTGACCGACTGTTTCGTATATTCCCGGACGTTTTTCAGGGCCGGGCACAGATAGTCGTTGTCCCACCAGGAAATCGGCCGGGGCTTTCCTGCGGAATCGAGGATCACGTTCTCCGGATGTTCCGCATAATACCTGGACTTCGGGTCGCAGGCCATCGGAATCCACCACAGCTGGACTTTCAACCCCTGCGCGTGGACGTTGCGCACAAATTCTTTGATCCCGTCTTCGCCCGCCGGAAATTTTTCTTTGGAAAGCTCGCAGTCCCCCTCTTCATTCTGCCAGCCGTCGTCGAGGCACACCCATTTGAATCCCAGCTTTTTCACCATTGGGAGGGCGCAGTAAATCTGATCCACCGTAAAGCCGCGCTCATAGCCCCAGGCACACCACGTCGGCTCATAAGCCTCCGGATTGACGGATGCAAAGCGAAGCCCAAGCCCTTCCAGAATCCTCCGGTACTCGCACATGGGCCCAAAGAAATCGCCCTCATGCGCCATGACAAAGGTTTCCTCCGTCTCCAGCGTTTCGCCGGGCTGGAGAATCGAAGCGTTTTCCGAGCGGATTTCCAGCGAAGCCTTTCCGTCGGACACCTGCACCGGCAGGCTGACGAGCTTCGGTCCGGACTCGCAGAGACCGATGGCGGCGCCGGCGTCTTTTCTCCACACGTCGGCCAGCGGGATGCCCCCTCCATAATCCGGCGCGTTCATCCCCATGTAATTTTTCCTGAAATAGCCGTCGCGCAGGGGCAGGACCCAATCGGGCCTTTCTTCATAAGAGGCACCCTGGAACGACCAAAACGGAATTTCTCCGGCTTCTTCCCCCGGCTGCAGGGTATAACGATTGGCGACCCATCCCGAAACGTTGATTTCTTCTTGCCCGATGTTTCTGTACCGCGCCCGAACCAAGACAGCCGACGGAAATTTGTCGCAGACGGTCAACACGAGGACTTTTTCGAGCCGGTCCGATCTTCCGGTCAGGACATACTCTTTTCCGCCGCCGAACCGGTCGGTAGGCTTTTCCTCCGGCGCATGGAACAGCTGCATTTCCCCGTCTTTAGTCCGATCCGTCAGAAGAAAACAGGAATCTTCAAAACCGCCGAGCGCCGCGGCGCCGGATGCTTGAAAAAGGATCAGCCGGCTTCTGAGCGCGCTGTCGAACTCGACCGCAGTCGTTCGGCTGTGTACCGATAGCACCATATCGTTCGATTTCATTTTTCCCTCACTTGCACGTCCATGTCGCTTTTTCCGTCGCTGCGGCACAACAGCAGGAAAGGCCACGGATGGCCTTTCCTCTGTTACGATCCGTAGCGGATCCGCCTGTTTCGGGATCATTCCCCTGTGCTCAGAATGTTTTCCACCTGATCCTTGACTTTTCCGACCGTGGTATCCAGACTTTCCTTGTTGTTGAAATACAGGGGAGTCACATTGGCAACCACGTCGAAGATCTTGGATTTCTGCGGATAGTCCACATAAGGGACCGAAGAAGCAGCTTCATCGAAGATCGCCTGCTTGTTGTTCGGGGCGCCGGACAGCTTCACATAGTAATTTTCCGCAACGTCTTTCAGGACGGGGATCGAGTCGTGGGAATCCACCATGATCTTCTGTCCTTCCTTGCCGGACATGAACTTGATGAATTCCCATGCGGCTTCCTGATTGGACGAGAATTTCAGGATCGCATTGCCGACGCTCTGGGTGCACCAGATCTTTTGGGCCCCAAAGGTGGGGGCAACGGCAATATCCCATTCAAATTTAGACTCTGTCAGCGAAGACTGGAGCCACGAGCCCTGATAAACCATCGCAAACTTTCCGCTGGGGAACGCCTCCTCGCCGTATTTAAGAGCTTCCGACGCGGAAGGGGCGACCTTATACTTGTAAGTCAGGTCGTAAAGGAACTGGAACGCGCTTTTGGACTCGGCGGAATCGATCAGGCACTGCGTGCCGTCCTCGCTCATCAGTTTGCCGCCCTTTTGCCAGATCAGCGTCTCGATGGTGGAATCAACGTTATTGGTCGGCAGGTAAAGGCCGTACTGCGTGATGTTCTTGTCATCGAACCCTGCGTCGGTTGCATTCTTTCCGTTTTTGTCGAGCGTCAGCTTCTGACCGAGCTCCACGGCCTGGTCCCAGGTCATGTCGTCGCTCGGATATTCCGTAACGCCCGCCTTTTTGAACAGATCCTTGTTGTAGTACAGGACGATGGAGTTGTAATCGCGGGGCATCGCATAAACGGTATCCTGATACGTGAAGGTTTTCCAGACGTCGAAATAATCGTCTTTTGAAATATCGTCCTTCTTCATCAGGGCGCCGATATCGGACAAAACGCCTTTGGGGGCGAATTGCGACAGATACCAGCCGCCGTCCATCAGCATGGCGTCGGGCGCGGTGTTGCTGGCGATTTCGGTCTGGATCTTTTCCCAGTACTGGTCCCAGGAGCTGCTTTCAAGCTTCACCGTGATATTGCTGTGTTCCTCTTCAAAAGCGGTGATCAGCTTTTTGGTGCCGTTCATCTCCTCCGGCAGGCCCCAGCGCGTATAGCGGATCGTCGCCTTCTGCCCAGCCTGCGATCCCTGCGCTTCCGATCCCTGTCCACCTGCGTTCTGGCAGCCGGCAACCGACGCGGCAAGCAGTGCGGCCGCCGTCACCATGGAAAAGAACTTTACAAAACGTTTTCTCATCACAAATTCCCTCCAAAGTTTTTAATGATATATCGTGAATGACAAAAGTCAGGACAAACGGATCAAGCTTTCATTCCGGAAAAACTGATCCCTTCCACAAAATATTTTTGGGCCGAGAAGAAGAGGATAATCATCGGGATCACACTGACCACCGTGGCAGACGCGATCAGCCCCAACAGCGACTGGCGCTGGCCCTGGAACATGGCAAGACCGACGGCGAGCGTCATTTTGTTCTCGGAGGTCAGGTAAATCAAAGGAGTATAAAAGTCTGTCCAGGTCCAGACGAATTCCAGAACGACAATCGACATGAGCACCGGCTTACAGAGCGGAAGAAGCACATTGAACAGGATGCGCAGGTTGGAAGCCCCGTCCATATAGGCCGCCTCGTCCAACTCGTAAGGGATCCCCATGATGAATTGCCGCATGAAAAATATAAAGAAAGCATTCCCGAAAAAGGACGGAACAATCAGGGCCTTGAGCGTGTTCAGAAAGTGGATGTCTCGAAAAATGGTGAAAATAGGGATCACAAGAACGGAGGACGGGATCATCAATGTGGACAGAAGAATGATAAACAGAATATTCTTCAGCCGGCAGCGAAGGCGGGCAAACGCATACCCTACCACCACCGTCGAGAGGAGGGTCCCGATGACGGTGCCGACACATACGAGAAAAGAGTTCTTGATGAAGGTCGGCATTGGCACGTAATTCGGGTTCGTGCTGTCAAACAGGTCCGTGTAATTCGACGTGATGAACGGATGCGGGATCAGAGAAGGCGGAAATTGGATGATCTGGTCGAAAGTCTTGAACGAGTTCGACACCAGCCAAACCAGGGGAAGCATGAAAATGGCTCCGATTACTGAAAGCAGAAGATATTTGACGCTTGTGATGATTCTCCTTTTCGTCTTCGAGGTCATGCTCTATTTCCCCTCCTCTTCGTAGTAGACCCATTTTTTAGAGGTCGCAAGAATGAGGATCGTGAACAGAAGGATAATGACGAACAGGATCCACGCCATCGCGGACGCCATTCCCATTTTTCCTTCCTTAAATGCGGTACGGTAGAGATAATACATCATGAAATAGGAAGAAAAATCCGGGCCGCCTTTTGTCAGCACATACGATTCGGTGAACAGCTGGAACGTTCCGATCACGCCCATGATCAGCTGGAAAAAAATCGTCGGCGAAATGATCGGCAGCGTGATCTTCCACATTTTGGTCCACGCGGACGCCCCGTCGATGCTGGCGGATTCATAAAGCGAGGCGGGCACATTTTTCAGGCTCGACAGATAAAACAGCATCCCGCTTCCCGCCGTCCAAAGCCCCATGATGATGATGGAAGGTTTCGAGAGCTGCACGGACGTCAGCCACTGCTGCGGCGGCAGGCCGCACAATTTCAGCAGGGCGTTCAGGATGCCGTAGTTGTCGTCGTAAACCATGGTGAACAAAAGGGAAATCGAAACGGGCGGGACGAGGACAGGAATGTAGAACAGCGTCCGGTAAACGCCGATGCCCTTCATGTTCCAGTTCAGCATCATCGCAAGCAGAAGCTGAAGCACCAGCTGAAGCGGAAGCGAAAAAGCCACCATATAAAGGGTGTTCTGAACCGATTTCATAAAGATCTGGTCTTTGGTAAAAAGGGTCACATAATTCTTGAGCCCGGCGAATACAGGCTGAGACACGATGTCATAGCTCGTCAGGCTATAATAGAAGGACATGATCGCCGGATAAATGAAAAACACCAGCATCCCGATGATCCAAGGCGACGCAAAAAGATAGAACGGAAGATCCTTCCGCGAAAACAAGGGCGATCTTTTTTCAGGTACCGTCTTTCGGGTCTTCTCATGGAGCACTGCCGTCATCCTCCCCTCTGAAAACTGACACAGTCTTGCTTGTTTTGTTCCCAAGAAACCTTGTGTTACGCCAGCTTGATCCACGCGGTGAGGCCCTGCGGCTCCCCCGGGTTGAGGCCCCGTTTCAGCGCCTTGTGGTACGCGATCAACTGGGCGACGTTGAGCAGCGGAAGGCCTCGGGCCACGCCGCCCAGTGCGGCGTGCCGGACATGGAGGCTCGCGGCCTGGATATCGGCATAGGAATCGTCGGTGCAGACCACCAGCGTCGGCCCTTTCTTCGCAAGGTCCTCAATCAAATCGAGCTGATATCTTGGGTTCTCTGCGGTCAGAGCGGCGATCACGAGCGTATTTTTATCGACCAGCACCATCGGCCCGTGGCGCACGTCCAGCACATGGTAAAAGTTGGACACCGTGCAGCAGATTTCCTTGAAGGCAAGCGCCCCTTCGCTGGCAAGGCCGGCGATATCCCCGTCCGCCAGCACCACCGCTTTGTTCCAATTCCCGTCGGCGATCGTTTTCAGCGCGGGTTCCTGCTTCCTGATGAAGTCCTCGCCGCTTTCGGCGGCAGCCTTCATCTCGCCGAACAGCTGATCGCCGCCCGCCGCGGCCGCAAGAAACAGCGCCGCCGCCGCGTAGAGGTTGGAAACCGTCCCGGTCTGGCAGACGCTTTGGTCGAAGGCCCACGGCAGATCGACGCACAGGTCGGCTTTTTCGGAGAGTTTGCTGCCCTCCGCGCAGGTGATCGCGGCCACCGGCAGATGCAGCTCCGCCTTCATCGCGTCGACCGCCCTCAACATTTCCGTCGTGCTGCCGGAACGCGAGATCGCGACCGCCATCGCGCCCTCAAAAGCCCGGCGGTAGGACTGAAAATTAACCATCGCGTCGCCGGCCGGGACGCTCATGGCGGGGATGCCGAACTGCGTGCGCGCGATGCTTTCGGCGGACTGCGCCAAATCATAGCTGGAGCCGCAGCCGAGAAAGACCAGCGATTTCGGCAGACGGTCCCGATAGAACCCGCGGATCGCCTCTTTCCGGGCCTCGAATTCCCCGATGGTCTTCCGAAGGGTACGGTACTGCCGCGTGATCTCAAAATAAGTCTGGTTCATGTTCTTCTCCTTATGAAATAAAGTTATATTGATATTACCAAATGGTTTACAAAAATCTTTCCTTACTTTTGCGAAACAATCATTTCATCAATTTTCCTCTGTGACAACAAAGGGAAAGGGTCAGTATTTTGTGGTATCTCAGACTTTTCCGTTCAATCTTTTCCTTCAGACACAAAAAGGCGCCGAATCCTTTTACCAAATGGATTCGACGTCTTTGCCGAAAATTCAAAAAAGCGAATGGGAAGGAATCCCACACCTTTCTGAAAAGTACCTCAATTACGATTTTTTCAATTATAGTATATATGCAATGCTTCGTCAATCCATTTTTAACAACTTATTAAATTTTCATGTTTTGACTCTCTTAAATGCCTTTTATAAAAAATTTCTATGCAATGTCCCCAGTAGGATATCTATTTTTTTAGGGGTCCGAAAGATACGGTACTGCCGCGTGATCTCAAAATAAGTCTGGTTCATGTTCTTCTCCTTATGAAATAAAGTTATATTGATATGACCAATTTAGTTGTAAATCCAGTTTGCCGACGACGCCTTTTCAAATTTTCCGCCGGCGAGGTGCGGCCCGCGTCCCTTTTTTACGGGCTTTCCGGCCCGCCGCGCTGGTCCGCGTTCTTTTCCAGCTGGATGGCGTACTTATATTTATCTCCCCGGATGGTGCTGACACAGTATTCTATGACCTTTTCCCCCGCGCGCGCGGTCCTTTCCAGATGCAGGGCCGCGCTTTTTTTCGGGACCTTCAGATAATCGGCCTCCTCTCCGCCGACGGTCACCGCCTCGAACGTTTCGGTCGCCGAGCTGACGGCGACTCCGCATTCCTTTTTCAGCGCGGCGTACAGCCCGTATTTTCCGACGGCCTCCTCGCTCAGCTCCTTTGCGTACTGATAGACGATATAGGACGTTTCGACGGCGAACGGCTCGCCGTCCGCAAGCCGGAGCCGCCGGATCGCGAAAACCCGGTCCCCCTTCGCGATATTCAGCTTCTGGGCGATCGCAAGACCAGCCTCCACGACGCCGAACGACAGGATCCTCGTCCCGGGGACGGAGCCCATCTTCTTGATCTCCTCGCTGAAGCTGTAAAACTGGGACAGCCTCTGCACGAACTGCTGGCTTTTGACGAATGTGCCCTTCCCCTGCTTCCGGTACAGATACCCCTCGTCCTCCAGCTTCTTCAAAGCCTGGCGCACGGTGATGCGGCTTACGCCGTAGATTTCGCAGAGCTCGCGTTCGGTGGGGATCTTGGAATTCAGCTTCCAGGTCTTTCCGGTGATGTTGTCGATAAAGATATTTTTGAGCTGGTAGTAAAGAGAAAAAGGCGAGCTTTCATCCAGCATTCGGGATCCCTCTCCTGCTCCTGCTTTCGATTTCAAACCGCCTGCCGGCGGCGGGGACCTTGGGCCGCTCCCCTTATAGGTTATATCATTATGATTATAATAGGACCTTTTTGTCGAAATGTCAACAGTTCATTTGAAAAAAATATATATTTTTTAGTCTATCGGCCCGCCTCTGCTTAGCCTGATTCTATTTTTTATTTGAAAACATAAAAAAGCCGCCGCGGAAAGCTGCGTTCGTGGCGGCGCTCTTATTGACAGGACGGCAAAAGCCGTATAGACTTATAGCAGCATCCTAAATAGGATAAAGCTCACCGTATTGCAGTCGCTGCTGATGGCTTCTACTTTAAGAAATTAGAGTGGAAGCCATCTATTTTTGTTAAAAGGCGGTATTGAATCATGAAACTAAGCAGGATCTGGATCGTTGGGCTCGGCAGTTTTCTCGGCGGCTGGCTCCGTTACATCATATCGAATACGGCGGTTCGAATACGGCGGTCAATTTTTTCAGCGGTGTTCCCGCCGGGACTCTGATCGTTAATGCGCTCGGCGGCTTTCGGATGGGATTCATCATGGAGGCAAGCGCCGGTCTGCGGCCGATCCCGGCCCAGACCCGGCTGTTTTCTACCATGCCTCCCGCGGCGGAAAGCGCGGCTTTTGAGCTATTCCGCGCAGGAGCTCAGAAAACGCTCCAGCTGCTCCCTGGTCACGCCGACGCCCTCCACCGAATCCAGCTTTTTCCCGCTCATCCGGTAAGCCGGCACCGCCCAGACGCCCGACTTCTCGTAGGCCTCGTCGTTGTCGGTGAGCTGCCGCTTGCGGTAGGTCCCCTCCCGCAGCGCCCTGCGGAAGGCCTCCGGGTCGAGCAGGCCCTTCACGCACGCCGCAAGCTCGTCCGGATTTTCGATATCGACGCGGTCCTTCTGCGCCGCGCGGTACATCCGCTCGTGATATTCCCAGAGGTCCGCGCCGTGCTCCAAAGCGAAGAAATATCCCTGCACGCACAGATCGCTGTGCGGGCCGAACGACTCCGGCCTCGGGTGCGCCTCGCAGGGTTTCCAGAGGATCTTCACCTGCGGATACCGCGGGGCCAGCTCCTTCAGGTAAGCGTGCGCATGCAGGCAGAATGGGCAGGTATAATCGAAAAAGACGGTCAGCTGTGCCATAAAAAGCTCCTTTCAGCGTAAATCCACGCGTGGGCCGGAAGGCCCGCTTTCTATAAAAAGTATAGACGATTTTTATTTTTTTCCGCCCATGGCTCCGATCGCCGCTCCGAAGCACAGGCCCAGCGAGATCCCGAGCGCGAGCTGGTCGAACAGCAGGCCGAAAACCAGCCCCAGGCTCATCCCCACCGGCAGCCAAAGCGCCGGGCCGGCTCCGCTCTCCGGTTTTTTTCCGCCGGCGGGGGAACCGGTTGGATTTTCGCCGCGGTTTTTATTCTCATCCGGTTTTTCAGCCATCGGATTCCCTCCCAATTTCATTCGCAGGAGCGTTTTCAGAAGTCATTCCACCGCATAGCGATTGTACCACAAGAGGGGCAGCCGGGTAAAGAGAAGACGGGCCGCGCGGCGGTCATTCGATATCGTCGACGATCTTCTGCGGGGGAACGTCCAGGGCAAAGGGGTTGGAGAGATAGGAGCGGAACAGCTTCAGCCCGGAGGCGTAGTAATAGCCGTCGCAGATGCGTTCGTCCGTGACGAAGGTATAATCGATCGAGCTCTTTCGGACGACGTTTCCCAGGTCGTCCTCCTGTTTTTCGGTCTTTTTCGCCCCGAACGCGAGGAACACGGGGACGTTCCCGAAATTATAGAGATGGTGGAAAATGGGCGGGATCCCCAGGGACCCCATCGACGTGATGAACAGGGAACCGTGGAACGGGCTGACGTTCAGCAAAGCCCCGGGAAGAAGGCCGAAGTAATCCAGCAGCTTCAGGACCCAGACCGCGAATTTCTTGAGCAGGCCGGGGATGTAATTCAGAATTTTCGCCGTGCCGTCGAAGCTGCTTTCCGCCTCGCCCTGCGCTTTGGCTACGGCGCTTCTGAACCGGCGGTAAACGTCTTCCGCGGTGTCGGACGGCTGGAACTCCACCTTGATCACCGTGTCGACCCCGTCGATGCGCAGCTGTCTCTTGACGACCATATTGACGACGATCTTCCACCGGGCGTAGATCTTCTGCCCCGCGACGAACCGGTTGATGCCCGGCTTCTGGGACAGCATCCGGACATAGGCCGCGAGAAGGACGTGCAGAATGCCGAAGCCCCCCAGCCCGCCGTTCCTCTTTTCCCTCACATACCGGTCCGCCTCGGCCGTATCGAAGTGATCGGCGAAATAATTCTGCGCGTCGCCGCGCTCGACCATGATGTAAGGAGAAACCGTGCTGTAGGGGTTGAGGGACCGAATTTTTCTGCCGTCTTTCCGGTCGCCGAACCGGCGTCTCGTTCGGGTCATTTCAGGGCACCTGCCTCATCATAGTTTTGGATCCGGGGCCGCCGCGGCGCGGAAAATCCGAAACGCCGCGGCAACGAACGCATTATAGCGCGAAACCGGAGGAAAATCAATCGCGGAGGACTGCGCTCCGGGCTTCCGGGAAACGGACGCAAAGCGGCCCTCCCGTGGATTCATTCTACGCGGGAGGGCCGCCGTCGCGGGGCGGACAGCGCCCCGGCCGGAAACGATTATTTTTCCGAAACGATTTTTTCGAGACAGTCGATCAAATCCTGCAGCGTGTTCAGCCTGACATTGCGTTTCAGGATCTCGTTTTTCAAATCGATCGAAAGGGATTCAAAACGGCTGCGCAGCGCCGGCGCCACATAAGAAGACATTCGGATCACCTCGGAATCATCATTCCCTTTTCGGGACAAAAAATTCCGAGCTGTACGCCCGGCGGGGATGCCCTTTTACCGGCAGCGGCGGCACGAACGGCAGCGGAAACAGCGGCGGCAGCAGAACATCGGCGGATCCCCCCTTTGCAGGTGTGCTGATCCATCCTATGCCGGCGCCGGCGGGGAGGACAATATCCCGCCCCGCCATCAAAGCCGGGCAACGCTTCAGGGATTTTGCGGGTCTCCGTAAAGCCTCAGGTATTCCGCCGCGCGGGCGCTTCCGCCGGACGCGGCCCGCCGCCACAGGACGGCCGCCTGCCGGGCGTCGCGCGCCAGCCCGCGCCCGAAACGGCAGCACTCCCCCAGCTTGCACTGCGCGTCGGCATTCCCCTGCTCCGCCGAGCGGGTGTACCAGTAGACCGCCCGGCCGGCGTCCGCGGGCACGCCCAGGCCCTCCTCCCAGCACAGGCCCAAGCCGTACTGCGCGCCGGAATGCCCCTGCTCCGCCGCGCGGTCAAACCAGGATGCCGCCCGCCGCTCGTCCCGGGCGGCGCCGAAGCCGTAAAAGCAGCAGCACCCGAACCGGAACTGCGCGGCGGCATAGCCCTGCTCCGCGGCCCTGCGGAACCAGCGTGCCGCGCGGTCGAAATCCTGCCGCAGGCCGAGGCCGTGGCTGTAGCGGACCCCGAGGTCGAACTGCGCGACCGCATGGCCCTGGTCCGCGGCCCGGGACGACCAGTATTCCGACCGGCCGTAATCCTGCCCGACGCCCCGGCCGGTATAGTACAGCAGCCCCAGCCGGTGCTGGGCCTCGGCGACGCCCTGCTCCGCCGCCTTTTGGTACCAGAGCGCGGCGCGGGCCGGGTCCCGCGCCGCGCCCCGGCCGTATTCGTAACAGCCGCCGAGCGCGCACTGCGCCCGGGCGTCGCCGCTTCGCGCCCGCCGCAGCAGGCCGCCGAACTCCCCGCCGCGCGGCGAAAGCCCCGCCAGCCCGAGCAGGCAGTCCGCGGCGAAGCGGAACTGCTCCCGCGTCCAGCAGTACCGGCTCTCCATACGCAGGCGGTACCGCCCGCAGATTTCTTCCGGCGGCCCGCCCCGGCCGGAGGCCAGCTCCCGGTACAGCCCCTCCCGGAACGCAAGGGAAAGCAGATGGAATTCCCCGCGGAACCGCCCGCGGGCATAGTCGTCGAAAACCGCCCGCAAAAAGCGGCGGTCCCCGAAGATCCCGTCCCCGAGGTCCGCTTTCATCGACTCCAGAATCTCAACGACGGCACGGTCCATGATTTTTCCCTCACCCTGGAAAAGAAGCCGATCCGCCGGACGGCGGGAGGACGGGAAGGGCGGCCCCGTCGATCAGGCCCGCGACGGAAAGGTCGTCCCCGCTCCCCCGCCGCGTCATCTCGCGCAGGAATGCCTCCAGCTCGCGGCGGGTCCGGAGAAGCTTCCGTTCGGCAAAAGCGTCGATTACTTTTCGGATAAAGCTAATGTAGTATTCCTCTGAGGAAAATGAGTTCCTCACCCCGTCGGTCGTCAGCGCGACCGAAACCGGCCTTTCCCGGCTGAAAAGATGGTGGAACTTGTCGATCGCGTCCGGCTCGCAGAGAGAGGTCGTCCAATTGCCCGCGAGGCCCTCCTCCTTCGGGACGGTGCGGAGCGAGCCGTCGCCCATGCCGGCGACGCAGTCCCCGTCCCCGATCTGCAGGCCGAACCAGAACTCCGGGGCCACGGCGGCGGCGATCAGCGTGGTGCCGTACGCGGACTCCGCGTCCTCGCCGCGGCAAAGCCGGGTCCGGCGGCCTTCCGAAAGGGGCACCAGCTCTTCCTCGAGAAACGGATGCCCGCGCAGGTGGCGCCGGACCTTGTGGTTCCACTTCAGGATCACGTTCTTTTTCAGCTGCGCCATCTCGTCCTCGGCGTCCGCCCGGCCCGCGCAGGCGCCGCCGCATTTCATCAGCGCCCTGACCGCCTCCAGCGCGGACTCCACCGCGAAGCGCGAGCCGAGCGCGCTGCGGAAATAGCGGATGTCGCCGTGCCCGTCCGCGACGGCGGCGGCCGCCGCCTCCCCCATCCGGGCGCAGCCGGAAAAATCCTGGCATTCCCTGCCCTGCCGCAGATGGGCCGCGCCCCGCACCGTGACGTGGAAGCTCAAAAGCGGGCCCGCGGGCCCCCCGCCGGGGCGCGGGGCGTCAGTCCCAGCCTTCATCCGCATCCTGCGCGGCGTTCAGGGGGTCCCACTCCTGCTCCTGGCGGTTGAGGGCCTCGTTGAATACCTGCTGCTTGGTGCCCTGGCCGACCACGCCGCTTTGGCTGCCGATCTTCGAGGCCGTGACGGAGACCAGGCGGATCATTTTGGCCAGCGCCTCCGGCGTATGGGCGCGGAGGACCGCCTCTTTCGTGCCGGTAAACTCGACCAGCACGTCGTCGTTCACGTCCCCCTCCTCGCCGATGGCGACCGCGACCTTGATCGCCACGCGAAACCACCGGTTGGCCTTCAACGCCTCCAGGTGCTTTTTGTACTCGTCCGTCGGCTCGCCGTCCGTCATCAGGAAGATCGCGGGGGCGTAAGAGCCTTCCGCGTCGCTCATGAAGGCGCTGCGGGAAAGCTTCTCGTTCAGCATCCGGTACGCCTCGCCGAGGTCGGTCATGCCGTCGGCGTCGGCGTACGGCCACTCGAACTCCTTCGCGGGCTTCGGCTCGCCGTAGAGCCATTTGGCCCCGTTGGAAAAGGTCAGGGCGGCGACCTTGATCTCCGCGTCGGCGTTGTCCTCCGAGATCGCGCGGATTTCCGGCAGGACGTTGAAGATCGCGTCGTTCACCGCGCCGATCTTCGTCCCCGCCATGCTGCCGGACGTATCGACGAGAAAGAACAGCACCATCGTGCGCTTGGCGATCCCTTCGGTGCTTTCAAACGGATTCGGCATATTCTGATTCTCCCTTTCCCCTTCCCGGCCCGGAAAGCGGGCGGGACGGATTTCCCTTTCATTCCCGGCCCGGAGCTCACGCGATCACGGCCTGCCCGCCCGGCCCGAAATCGATCTTCACGCCGCGGAACACCGGCACCACGGCGCCGACGGCGGCCGCCTTCCGGCTGCCGTCGGGCATCGCCGCGCGCCACGGCGCGGGCGAGACGTTGCGGATGCCCCACAGGCCCGGATCCTTCTTATTGCGCACGACCTCTCCGGTCACCCGCCGGAATCCGGCCAGGTCCGCCTCCGTGTGGCAGGCGTAGAGCCGCCCGCCCGGGTACAGCGCCACCGAGAATTTCCCGGTCCGCAGCCGGAGGGGACGGACCATCTCCGCCCCGCAGCCGAGGCAGCGCACCGAGCCAGTCCCCGGGATGCCGTTGACGCAGGCGAAATTTTCGCACCCGCAGCCGCAGGCAACGATCTCGTCCCGAAGCCGCAGGAACAGGCGGAGCCATTCGCCGTCGGAAACGCGCGCCTCTTTCCTGCGGATCCCTTTCGTGAACGAAGCGACGAACGCTCCGCGGATGAAATCCGGATACAACGGCCAGAGCGTCACGGCGTTGTTGTGGACGCCGCGCACCGGCCGGTTCGAGCCGTTGCGCGGGTCGAAGATGAAGACGGGGTCGCTGCCGTAATGCTTTTTCTCGTGCTCCTCGGTCAGGCAGACGCTCCGGATGACCTTCTCCCCCTCCAGCGGGTGGGAAAGAAACAGCAGCAGAAACAAAAGGACCGCCATCGAAAAATAATCGGACTGCATGCCGGGCTTTTCGCCCATCACGACCTCCGGCGCCATGTACCGGCATTTGCCCGCGATGCCGAGGCTCACGCCGTAGGGGGCGACGTTGTCGTTGTCGCAGATCAGCACGCCGCCGTCCGCGGGGTTGACGAAGAAGTTCCCGTCGTTGAGGTCCTGGTAGGATTTCCCCTGCCGGTGCAGCGCGATGAAGCTCTCCACGATGGTCAGCGCCGCGTTCACCCGCGCCGAATGGCTCGCCAGGCGCACCTTCGCGTTCAAAAGGTCGGTGAAGCTGCGGTATTCCGGCGGCCGCAGGTCCATCAGGTACCCGAAACTTCCGCCCTGCTCCTCCGCCGCCCGCCTGGGCCACAGGAACGCCTTCGCCGGCGGCCCGTCCGCGATGTTTTTCTCCAGATTCCCGAGGAATTCCTTCGGCCTTTTGACGCTCCCCGGGAAATACCATTTCAGCGCGCAGGGCCTGCCGCGGTAGACCGCCCGGTAAACGGCCCCCTGCCCGCCCTCGCCCAGCTTTTTGACCACCGTGGCGGGCTCCGCGGAACCTTTCACCCTGATTTTCCGACCGCATTCCAGCTCCATCGAAACGACTTCCTTCCCGCCCTGCGGGCCGGCGCGGCGGTATGCTGCAAAAATTTCAGGACCGTGCCGATCATAAAAACTAAAAACATTGAAATCATAACACGGTTGGAATAAAATGTCTACCCGGAGAGCCGGAAAAGCCGCTCCCGCCGGCGGGCGGGAAAGGCTTTCTCCCGGGCGGGCTAAAACTCGGCGGAGCCGGTCGTCCTCGGGAACGGGAGCACGTCGCGGATGTTGGGGATGCCGGTCAGGTACATGACCATGCGCTCGAACCCGAGGCCGAACCCGGCGTGCCGCGCCGAGCCGTACCGGCGCAGGTCGAGGTACCAGCGGTAGCCCGATTCGTCCATGCCGAGCTCCGTCATGCGCTGCCGCAGCAGGTCGAGGCGCTCCTCGCGCTGGCTTCCGCCGATGATCTCGCCGATGCCGGGTACCAGCAGATCGACCGCGGCCACCGTTTTGCCGTCGTCGTTGCGGCGCATGTAAAACGCCTTGATCCCCTTCGGATAATCCCTCACGAAAACCGGGCCGTGGAAGACCTGCTCGGTCAGGTATTTCTCGTGCTCGGTCTGCAGGTCGTCGCCCCAATGAACCGGATATTCAAACCGTTCGTTGTTCTTTTCAAGAATCTTGATCGCCTCCGTGTAGGGGACGCGGACGAATTCGGACCCCGCCACGTGCCCGAGCCGCTCGAGGAGGCCCGGGTCGACGAACCGGTTGCAGAAAGCCAGGTCGTCCGGGCACCGCTCTGTCACGGAGCGGATCACGGAGCGGATCATGTCCTCGGCGAGAGCCATGTCGTCGTCCAGGTCTGCGAACGCGATCTCCGGCTCGACCATCCAGAACTCGGCGGCGTGCCGCTGGGTGTTGGATTTTTCCGCGCGGAACGTCGGGCCGAACGTGTAGACCTTCCCGAACGCCATGGCCATGCACTCGGCCTCCAGCTGGCCGGAAACGGTGAGCGACGTGTGCTTCCCGAAAAAGTCCCGCGAGTAATCCGTCTTCCCCTCCGGCGTGCGGGGGATGTCGTCGAGGTCGAACGACGTGACCGTGAACATCTCGCCCGCGCCCTCGCAGTCGCTGCCGGTGATCAGCGGGGTGTTCACGTAGACGAACCCGCGCTCCTGGAAAAAGCGGTGGATCGCGTACGCGGCCGCCGAGCGCACGCGGAACGACGCCCCGAACAGGTTCGTCCGCGGCCGCAGGTGGGCGACGGTGCGCAGGTATTCCGGCGAATGGCGCTTCTTCTGCAGCGGGTAATCCGGGGTGGAAACACCCTCCGCCGCAATCTCGGCCGCGTGGATCTCGAACGGCTGCCTGGCCTGCGGCGTGACCACGACCTCGCCCTTCACCACAAGCGCCGAGCCGACGTTCAGCTTCGCGACCTCCCGGTAATTGCCGATCTTCCCCTCCTCGAAAACGACCTGCACGCCCTTGAAGCAGCTGCCGTCGTTCAGATCGATGAACCCGAGGGTCTTGGAACCGCGGATGGAGCGCGCCCAGCCGCACACGGTCACCGTCCTGCCGGCCAGCGCCTGCGCGCCGGCGTAAAGCTCCGAAATCGTCGTCCTGTTCAATCTGCAAGCCCCCACAATCGCCGCGGGTCTCCCCGGCCCCAGGCCCGCCGCCGGCCGGAACCGCGGCTTTTTTGTTGTTATTATAGCATGGCGGGCCGGAAGTTTCCAGACGGATCTTTCCTCCGGATTTCTGAAAACGAAAGGTTCCAAAATTCCCGGCGCCTCATAAAATGAATTGGGTCAAATTTGGTCTTGCATTTTAGATCCGATTCGATTAGAATATATAGGATGTTTTGCGGCTTGTTTTTGCAACTTGTTTGAAAGGGATGCTCACGTTTTGAATTTTAAGACGATGCCGAGGCCGGAACTGGAAGCGGCGCGGGAAAAGCTGGAGGGCCGATACCGCAGGTTCCAGGCGCTGAAGCTGAACCTGAACATGGCCCGTGGAAAGCCGGGACAGGACCAGCTCCGGCTCTCCTCCCCGATGCTGGACGCGCTGAATTCCTCCTCCGACTTCCGCGCCTCCACGGGGGACGACTGCCGGAACTACGGCCTGCCGGACGGCCTGCCGGAAATGCGCCGCCTGTTTGCGGACATGATGGAGGTGGATGAAGACCACGTGATCGTGGGGGGAAACTCCAGCCTGAACATGATGTTCGACGCCGTCTCCTGCGGGATGACGCACGGGTTCGCGGGCTGCCGTCCCTGGGGCCGGCAGGGGCGTCTGCGCTTTTTGTGCCCGTCGCCGGGCTACGACCGGCATTTCGCCGTGACCGAATACTTCGGCTTCGAGCTCGTCACGATCCCGATGACGCCGGAGGGGCCCGATATGGACGCCGTGGAAAGCGCCGTGAAGGACCCGGCCGTCAAGGGCATCTGGTGCGTGCCGAAATACCAGAACCCGACGGGCATCACCTTTTCGGACGAGACGGTGCGGCGCTTCGCGCGCCTGAAGCCGGCGGCGGAGGACTTCCGCATCTTCTGGGACAACGCCTACTGCGTGCACGACCTGACGGACACGCCCGACCGCCTTTTGAGCCTGTGGGACGAATGCCGGAAGGCGGGCAGCCCCGAGCTCGCGTTCTTCTTCGCCTCGACGAGCAAGATCACCTTCCCGGGCGCGGGGGTGGCCGCGATGGCCGCGGCGGACGGCAACCTGCGGGACATCCGCAAGCACTATTTTTACCAGACTATCGGCCCGGATAAGCTGAACCAGCTGCGCCACATCGACTTCCTGAAAAACATCGCCGGGGTGCGGGCCCAGATGCTGCGCCACCGCGCGCTGATCGCCCCCAAATTCAGGACGGTGCTCTCGAAGCTGGAGACGGAGCTTTCCGGCAAGGGTGTGGCCGAGTGGAGCCGGCCGCGGGGCGGCTATTTCATCAGCGTGGACGTGATGCCCGGATGCGCGAAGCGGGTCGTGGCCCTGTGCCGCGACGCGGGCGTCAAGCTGACGGGCGCGGGCGCGACCTATCCTTACGGAAAGGACCCGGACGACAGCAACATCCGCGTCGCCCCCACCTATCCCCCGGTGGAGGAGCTGAGCCGCGCGATGGACCTGTTCTGCATCTCGGTGCAGCTTGCGGCCGCCGAAAAGCTGCTGAAGGCGTAGCGGCGGCGCCTTCATTCCGGGACCGGCAATCCAAGCCCGAAAGGACGGCATCGGCCGTTTTTCCGGGCTTTTTCCGGCTCGTTTTTGCTCCGCATTTCCTCCAGTTATCCCGTCGAAGCGATTGACTTTTTGGCGGTATCACAATATAATAGACGGTGTTACGTCTGCGATTTTTCGCGGAACACCAAAAATTGGAGGATTCACGAATGAAGCGAGTACCAAAGCCTGTCTTTTTCGTTGTCGCCCTCCTCATTCTGTTGTTTACCTATACTTCTCTCTTCGGAATCAAAGGCAAAAACGGGGATAACACCGTCACCTACTTAAAGGGCGTCGGCGATATCAGATGGGGAATCGACATCAACGGCGGGGTGGAGGCCACGTTCACGCCGGCCACGTCCGCCAAGGCGACAGATCGGCAGATGGATTCCGCGGAAGCAACCATCAAGCAGCGTCTGATCGGCGAGAACATCACCGATTACGAGGTCTATACCGACTATAACCACAACCGCATCATCGTCCGCTTCCCCTGGAAGAACGACGAGAAGGATTTCGACCCGCAGAAGGCCATCGACGAGCTTTCCGCCACGGCGCTGGTCACCTTCCGCGAAGGCAAGGAATACACCACCGAGACCACCGGCTCCGACGGGCAGCCGGTCTACAAGACCCCGAAGGGGACCACGGCCTCGAACATCATCCTCCAGGGCAACGAGATCGAAAGCGCCGCGCCGGAAATGCGCCGCGACGAAACGACGGGCGTGGCCACCTACGTGGTCGGCCTCAAGCTGAACGAGAGCGGGGCCAAAAAATTCAGCGAGGCGACCAAGCGCCTGACCGGGCAGATCATCTCGATCTGGATGGACGACGAGATGATCTCTTACCCGCAGGTGCAGCAGGAGATCACCGGCGACACCTGCGAGATTGACGGGGGCTCGGAGGGCTTCACGGCCGCCGAGGCCTCTTCCCTCGCGAACAAGATCAACGCCGGCGCGCTGCCCTTCAAGCTGACGACCACCAGCTACGGCGTGCTGAGCCCGACGCTCGGCCGGTCCTCGCTGAGCGCCATGAAGCTCGCGGGCATCATTGCGTTCAGCCTCGTGGGCCTGTTCATGATTCTGTTCTTCCGGCTGCCGGGGCTGGTCGCGGTCCTCTCCCTGCTCGGGCAGGTGGGGCTGTCGTTCGCGGCGGTCTCGGGCTACTTCCCGTTCCTGAACAGCTTCACGCTCACGCTGCCCGGCTTCGCGGGCATCATCCTCTCGATCGGCATGGGCGTCGACGCCAACATCATCACCGCAACCCGCATCAAAGAGGAGCTGTGGACCGGCAAGACGCTGGACTCCGCCATCTCGCGCGGCGACCAGAACAGCTTCTGGGCCATCTTCGACGGCAACATCACGGTGATCATCGTCGCGGTGATCCTGATGCTGGTCTTCGGGCCAAAGAACATTCTCTCCTACTGGTTCGGCGCGTCGACGACCGGCTCCATCTACTCGTTCGGCTACACGCTGCTGATCGGCATCTTCGGCAACTTCCTGTTCGGCGTGGTGACGACCCGCCTGATGACCAAGTCGATCTCCCGGTTCCCGTTCGCCCGGAACAAATGGCTCTACGGCGGGCCTGCGGACAAGCATGAGGACGGCAAAATGCAGGTCGGAGGTGCCGCGGTATGAAAACGTTCAGCATTCGGTTCTATGAAAACCGGCGGATCTATTACGGCATCTCCCTTACCGTGATCGCGGTCGGGCTGATCTGCAACCTGATCTTCGGCACGAAGCTCGACATCAAGTTCAAAGGCGGCGCGGTGCTCAGCTATTCCTACACCGGCGAGATCGAGCCGCAGAAAGTGGAGCAGGCCGTGGAGAAGGCGCTGAGCCGCGACGCCTCGATCGACGTCAACAAGAACGTGCGGTCGGCCGAGAGCGGAGAGGTCGCCAACAACGTGACCATCTCGTTCGCGGGGACGGACTCCATCACCCCGGCCAACCAGACCGCGGTCCTCAAGGCCCTGCAGGAAGCGTACCCCGGCGAGAAATTCGGCACCGTCTCGACGAACTCGGTGAACCCCTCGATGGGGCAGAGCTTCTTCCTCAAGTGCATCGTGGCCATCCTGATCGCCTTTCTGCTGCTCAACCTTTATATCGCGGCCCGGTTCCGCAAAATCGGCGGCATGGCGGCCGGCTTCTTCGCCATCTTCGCCCTGCTGCACGACGTCGCGATGGTCTACTTCACGTTCATCATTTTCCGGATGCCGCTGGACGACAACTTTGTCGCCGTCGTGCTCACGATCCTCGGCTATTCGCTGAACGACACCATCGTGATCTACGACCGCATCCGCGAGAACCGCAGGCTGATGGGCCCGAAGACGCCCTACCGCGTGCTGGTGAACACCAGCATCAACCAGACGTTCACCCGGTCGGTCAACACGGCGGTCTGCACGTTCCTCGCCATCGCGACGGTGTTCGTCGTCGGCTCGGCCTACCAGCTGAACAGCGTCGTCGCCTTCGCCCTGCCCATGATGGTCGGCGTGGTGACCGGCTGCTACTCCACCGTCTGCATCGCGGGGCCGATGTACGTCACGTGGGAGAACTACAAGCTGAAAAAGCGGACCCTTGCGGCGGAAAGATCCGCGGCGCCCGAGAAAGCCGCACAGCCCCGCGCCGCGGCCCCCCAGCCGGGGACCGCTTCCCCGCAGGGAACCGCCGCCGGCCCCAAAGCGCCGAAAACGGCGTCCCGCAGAAAAGGGAAAAAGAGAAAACGCTGAGGCCCGCTTCCTCCTTTGCGCCGCCGTCCGAATCGGACGGCGGCGCTTTTTTATCCCGGGCCGAGAAATGTTTACGGGCCGTTCACGCCTGTAAAACATTTTTCTTCTACCCTGGGGACTTAAAAGAAACGATTGCCGCGGAGGGCGAAAATCATGCAGACCGCAAAAAAATACAAAACCGGAGCCGCGCTCTTCCTGATCCTGTGCCTGGCCGTTTTCCTCTCGGTCTTCAATATCTGGAATTACGGATACAGCAACGAGTTTTACGCCGCCTCCGTCAAAAGCATGCTGACGAGCTGGAAGAACTTCTTTTTCGTCTCGCTGGACCCCGGCGGCTGGGTCACGGTGGACAAGCCGCCCGTCTCGCTGTGGATCGAGGCCGCTTTCGCGAAGGCGTTCGGCTTCTACGGGTGGAGCCTCATCCTGCCGAACTGCCTGGCCGCGGCGGGTTCGGTTTTCATCCTTTACCGCACGGTGCGCCGCGGCTTCGGCGAGGCGGCGGGGCTGGTCTCCGCCCTCGTCCTCGCGCTTTCCCCGATCTTCATCGTCGTCAGCAAGACCAACAACACGGATTCCATCCTGATCTTCTTCATGGTCTGCTCGGCCTGGGCGGTCACGGCGGCGATCGACACGGGCAAGCTGCGCTACCTGCCGCTTTCCGCAGTGTTCCTGGGGATCGCCTACAACGCCAAAACGCTGGAGGCCTTTCTGATCCTCCCCGCCCTGCTGGCCGCCTATTTGTTCGCCGCGGACCTTCGCTGGAAACGGCGCCTCCTGCGCCTCGGGGCGGCGGCGCTGGTCCTCGCCGCGGTCTCCCTCTCCTGGTCCGCGGCCGTCGATCTCACGCCCGCCGACCAGCGTCCCTATGTGGACGGCAGCTCCTCCAACTCGGAGCTGGAGCTGGCGCTGCAGTACAACGGCATCCAGCGCATCACGGGCCAGGCGCGGGGCGGCTCGTCTTTCCGCGCGCAGGGCGCGGAGGCCCCGGATTCCGATGAAAACGGCGGCGCGGCGCAGGGCTTCTCCGGCGCTCCCGGCGGCGGGGCGGCGCCCGGTTCCTCCCGCGGCTCCGCAGGACAACGCCCGGACGATTTCGGCGGCGGCGCATCCTTCGGGGGAAACGGGATGTTCAACGGCGGCGGCAGCCCCAGCCCGCTGCGGATGTTCAACACCACGCTCGGCGGGCAGGACGGATGGCTTCTGCCGTTCGGGCTGTTCTCGATCGCCGCGCTGCTTGTCACGCTGCTCCGAAAGGACCGGAAGGACGCGGGGGCCCGCGGGAAATCCCTGGCCGCCCTCCTCCTCTGGGGCGGCTCCGTGCTCACCATGTCCGTCTATTTCAGCATCTCGGAATTCTTCCACCCGTATTATCTTTCCGCCATGGCCCCGTTCCTCGCGGCCCTGTGCGGGGTCGGCCTCGTACAGATGGCAAAGCTGTACCGCGGGCGCGGCGCGGCGGGGATCCTGCTCCCCGCCGCTCTGGCGGCGACCGCGGCCGTGCAGGCCGTGATGCTGAAGGAATACTCCTACCACGAAGAGCTGCTGATCCCCGTCGTCTGCGCCGCCGCGGGCGTGCCGGCCGTCCTCCTCTTCGCGCTGCGCCTTTCCGGCCGGGGACCGTCCCGGAGACTGGGCGCGGCGCTGACGGCCGTCGCCTTCGCCGGTCTGCTCATCGCGCCCGCGGTCTGGACGGGGTATTCGGTGCTGACCGGCGGGATCAACGCCCAGATCCCGTCGGCCGGCCCCTCCGCCGAAACTTCCGCCGGACCGGGAGGCTTCCGCTTCCAGAGCCGCGACGGCGCGGCTTCCGGCCCGGATTCCGGGCGGGACGGGAGCGGCGGCAGCGAGGAGCTGATCCGCTTCCTCGAACAGAACAACACGGGCGAGAAATTCCTGGTCGCCGTCCCCAGCGCGAGCGAGGCGGAACCGATCATTCTCGCCACCGGGAAGCCGGTCATGGCCGTGGGCGGGTTCAGCGGGAGCACCCGGACGCTCACCGTGGAGGAGTTGGAAAAAATGGTGAAAAGCGGCGAGCTCCGCTATTATCTGCTCGGCGGCAGCGGGGACCGCGGGGGCGCCTCCGACGACGTGGCCGCATGGGTCCGGCAGAACGGCAAGGCGGTCGATTCCTCCCGGTGGTCCGCCGCGGGCGGAACGCAGACTTCCGGACCGGAAGGGCTTTCCGGCGGGCAGACCCTCTACGATCTCTCCGCCTTCCGGGATGCGGGATAGCCGGGCCGGTGCGCCGGGAAGCCGTCAGCCGTCGTAATCCTCAACCCTTTTCTCCACGTCCGCCATGGTGTGGACGACGATGCCGGCCTCGAGCTCCTTCCGGTCCTGCTCCGGGAGGAGCTCCACTTCGGTCTCGTACTCCGCGAACGGCTCCGTCTCCTGATTGCGGAACACGCCGATGTGCCCATGGTAGGTCCGGATGATATAGGAATCGCCCTGGCCGGCACCGGCCGGCACGGTTCCGGAGCTTTCTTGACGCGACGGCGCATTTGAGTTAGAATAATACGAAGTGCTTGTCCCGGAAGAGGCAGCCTGCTTCTTCCACCCCGGGCTCTGCACGATGAGAAGGGCGGCGACCAGCACCGCGGCGCAGGCGACGACCTGTGAAGCTTTTTTCAATTTGATTCACCTCGCCGTTATAATTTGAAAATATTGGCAAATTATACATTCTGACGCTTCAGGCAGTCTGGCCTGCCGGAAAGGCGGCATTTATGAGAAAAACCGACATCAGCCGATACGCCGACGCCCCGAAGGCCGCGGGCGACGTGATCTCCACCGGAAGATCCGTCCTGCGGATGTTCTTTAAGGCGCTGTGGACTCTGTTCGCCGTCGCGGCGATCACGGGCACGGTGGTGCTGGCGTTTTTTGCGGCGTACGTGTTCAGCCTGAAAGACTCCTCGATCGATTTCGACCTGCACAAGCTGCAGCTGAACTACACCAGCTTCATCTACGTGAACGGCCCCGGCGACAACAGCGCCGCGCCCGTGAAATACGCGAGCCTCTCCGGCTCGGAAAACCGCGTGTGGGTGGACCAGGACCAGATCCCGAAGGCGATGCAGGACGCGATCGTCGCCATCGAGGACAAGCGGTTCCGCGAGCACAGGGGCGTCGACTGGTACCGGACGTTCGGCGCGGCGACGAACCTGTTCAACTTCACCAAAGGGGACGGCGGCGGCACCTACGGCGGCTCGTCCATCACGCAGCAGCTCATCAAGAACATCACGGGCGACAACGAGGTCAGCCTCAAGCGCAAGATCACGGAGATCTTCCGCGCGATCAACCTGGAGAAAAAATACTCGAAGGACGAAATTCTGACGGCGTATCTGAACGTCGTTCCGTTCGGCAGCGGCTGCAACGGCGTTCAGACCGCCGCCAACCTGTACTTCGGGAAGGACATCAAGGACTGCGACATTGCCCAGTGCGCCGCCATCGCGGGTATCACGCAGAACCCCACCGCCTACAACCCGCTGGTGCATCCGGCCGCGAACAAGGCCCGGCAGCAGATCGTGCTGCGCGAGATGCACAAGCAGGGGAAAATCACGGATGCGGAATACAAGGCCGCCATGACGGAATCGGAGCACATGGTCTTCGTCGGCAAAAAGAAAGAGAACATCGTCGACGAGAACTCCGTCTGGAACTGGTACACCGACGCGCTGTTCGAGGACGTGAAGGAACGGCTGATGGAGGCCTACGGGATCTCGGACGAAAAGGCGGTGGACATGCTCTACCACGGCGGGCTAAACATCTACAGCGCGATGAACGCCGACCTGCAGGCGGATGCGGAGAAGGTCTTCAACGACAACAGCGCCTTCCTGAAATCCTACCCGAACCTGCAGGGCGGGTATTTCGCCATGGACTACTCGGGGCGCGTGATGGCCATCGTCGGCGGGCGCGGCAAAAAGACCAGCAACCGGCTTTTCAACTTCGCCACGGACGCGAAGCGGCAGCCGGGCTCCTCCATCAAGCCGCTGGCCGACTACGGGCCGGCGGTCAACCTGGGCAGGATCACCTACTCCACGCTCCTGAAGGACGAGCCGCAGGAAAACTGGAAGGACGGAAAGCCCGGCCCGAGCAACGCCGACCACGTCTACCACGGCAACGTCACGGTGGAATACGCGCTGGCGCAGTCCCTCAACGCGGCGGCCGTCCAGCTCTGCAAGGCGATCACCCCGAACGTGAGCTACAATTTTCTGCGGGAGAAGCTCTCGTTCACCAGCCTGGAGCCCTCCGACAACACGCTGGCCATGGCGATCGGCGGTCTGACGCAGGGCGTCACGGTGCGCGAGATGACCGCGGGCTACCAGATTTTCGGCAACGGGGGAAAATACTACAGACCCTACACGTTCTACTACGTGACGGACCACGACGGCAACGTGATCGACGGCCTCGACAACCGGCAGGAGATCCCGACCCAGGCGATCTCCTCCCCGGCTTCCACCGTGATGTACCGCCTGCTGAACAACGTGATGACGCACGGCCTGGGCATCAACGCGAACATCAGCGGGTGGGACATCTTCGGCAAGACCGGCACCACCAACGACAACAAGGACAGCTGGTTCGTCGGCGGCACCCCCTATGCCGTGGCGGGCGTCTGGACCGGATATAAGACGCCGAAGACCCTGAGCAAATACGAGACGCCCATCGCCAAAAAAGTCTGGAAAAACATCATGACAGAGTATCTGAAAGGGAAAGAAAAGAAAGCCGTCCCCAAGGACCCGAACGTGATCTCCGCCCTTTACTGCAAGGAAAGCGGGCTGCTTGCAAATCCCGGCGTGACCACGGAAACCGGCGTCGGCTGGTACGATAAGAACAACCTTCCCCCCGTCTGCTCGATGCCCCCGAGCAGCGAAGCGTCCTCCGCCCCCGAGGAAACGGACAGCAGCGCCGCGCCCCCCGAATCCGGGCAGGAGAGCGGGATCGGGCCGGAATCCTCCGTTTCCGGGTCCGATTCCTCGGCTGGCTCGGAAACCGAAAGCGCCCCGGAATCTGAGCCGGACCGCGCCGGCTCCTCCAAAAGCGAAGGGGGACGGGACGGTGAAAATGAATTTCAGCCTCTTGAATGATGCAGAACGCCGTTTCTTTCTTCCTTCAGCCTGTTGAATCGGGCCGGAAAAGATGGTAGAATAAAAAGGCATTTTACCGTGTCCCCGGCCAGGACGGAAAAGGGAGCACAAGGAGAGCTGGTATGGTACAGATTGCGGTCTTGGGGTACGGCACCGTCGGCTCCGGCGTGGTCGAAGTGCTGGAGAAGCACGCGGAGAGCATCGCCTCCCGCGCAAAGGAAAAGATCGGCGTCAAATACATACTGGACCGGAAATCGTTTCCGGGCAGTCCGTACGAAAAAAAATTCACGACGTCGTTCGAGACCATTTTGAAAGACCCCGAGGTGCGGATCGTGGTGGAGGTCCTCGGCGGCCTGCACCCCGCCTTCGATTTCGTGAAGAGCTGCCTGGAAAGCGGCAAGAGCGTGGTCACCTCCAACAAAGAGCTGGTGGCGGCGAAGGGCGCCCAGTTGCTGAAGATCGCCCAGAAAAACAACCTCAACTTCCTGTTCGAGGCGAGCGTCGGCGGCGGCATCCCGATCATCCGCCCCATCAGCCAGTGCCTCGCGGCCAATGAGGTGGTGGAGATCGCCGGGATCCTGAACGGGACCACGAACTTCATCCTGACGAAGATGATCCGCGAGAAGGTCCCCTTCGCGCAGGCGCTCGCGCTCGCACAGAAGCTCGGGTACGCCGAGCGGGACCCCTCCGCCGACGTGGAGGGCGGCGACACCTGCCGCAAGATCTGCATCCTCGCCTCCCTGGCGTACGGCAAACACGTGTACCCCGAGCAGGTCCACACCGAGGGGATTGCGGGGATCACCGCGGCCGACGTGGAATACGCGGCCGCCTGGGGCGGCGTGGTCAAGCTGATCGGCCGGGTGAAGCGCACGGAGGGCGGCAAGGTGCAGATCATCGTGTGCCCGATGTTCCTCCCGCGCGAAAGCCCGCTCGCCAACGTGGACGACGTGTTCAACGGCATCCTCGTGCGCGGCGACGCGACGGGCGACGTGGTGTTCTACGGGCGGGGGGCCGGCAAGCTGCCGACCGCGAGCGCCGTGGTGGCGGACGTGATCGACTGCGTCAAGCACTTCAGGGCGCGCAAATACCTCTACTGGGACGACGGTTCGCCGGATTACGTGGAGGATTACCGCGAAAACGAGACCGCCCTGTTTGTCCGCGCGAAAACGGACGACGAGGCGCTCGCGTTCAAAAACGCAGAGAGCCGCCTCGGCCGCGTGGAGCGCCTGGCGCGCCGGGACGCGCCGCGCGGCGAGATCGCCTTCGTGACGCCGGCGGCGAAGGAAAAGACGATCCGGCAGGCGCTGGAGCTCCTCTCCGGCCTGGGGATCGAGATCACGGGCACGGTCCGCATCGGCGACCTGTGAGGGATGGAGGGCCGCAAGCGATGATACGGATTCAGGTTCCCGCGACGAGCGCCAATCTCGGCCCCGGGTTCGATTCGCTCGGGATCGCGCTGACCCTGCGCAACGAGGTATGGATGGAGGAATCGGATGCTCTCTCCGTCACCTGCAAAGACGGCGCCGCCGTGCCGAAGGATGAGAGCAACCTGATCTTCCGGGCGGCGAAACGCCTGTACGACCGCTGCGGCCGGCATCTGCCCGGGCTGAGGATCGTTCAGCTCAACGGCATCCCCATGGCGCGGGGCCTCGGCAGCAGCTCGGCGTGCATCGTGGCGGGCCTGCTGGGGGCGAACCGGCTGCTGGGCGGCCCGCTGGGCCGGCGGGAGCTGATCGACCTCGCCGCCGCGATCGAGGGCCACCCCGACAACACGACGCCCGCCCTCGAGGGCGGGCTGACGGTCTCCGCCGTGGAAACGGGGCGCGTCTACAGCGTGAGCTTGCCGGTCACCGGCAGGATCCGCTTCGTGCTCTTCATCCCGCCGTTCGAGCTGAAGACGGAGAAGGCGCGCTCCGTGCTGCCGCCGCAGTATTCGCGCGGCGACGCGGTCTACAACCTCTCGCGTGCGGCGCTGATGGCGGCGTCGCTGTTCTCCGGCAGAGTGGAGAATCTGCGCGCCGCCGTGCAGGACCGGATCCATCAGCCGTACCGCGCGGGACTGATCGCGCACCGGGACGACGTGTTCCGCATCAGCTACGAGCTCGGGTCGCTCGGCACCTACGTGAGCGGCGCGGGGCCGACGATCGTCGCCATGGCGGAGGCGGACGGCGCGGAACGCCTGGCGGCGCAGGCCGCCACCCGCATGGAGCGGGAAGGCATCGCGGGCTGGCGGACACGGGTGGCAGACGCCGACCCGCACGGGGCGGAAATCCTTGCGGAATAGCCGCCGGCCGGAGAAACCGGGCTCCGCCCGGAGTCAGAACGGAGGAGGAATCCTTTTATGAGCCTGATCGTCCAGAAATTCGGCGGCAGCTCCGTCGCCAGCGCGGAGCGGGTGTTCAACGTCGCCGATATCGTGACCAAGACGTATGCGAAAGGCAACAACGTCGTCGCGGTCGTCTCCGCGCAGGGGGATACGACGGACGACCTGATCGCGAAGGCGAAGGAGATCAACGAGGGCGCTTCCCGCAGGGAGATGGATATGCTGCTCTCCGCGGGGGAGCAGATGTCCGCCGCGCTGCTCGCCATGGCGATCGAGAAACTGGGGTACCCGGTCGTCTCGCTGCTGGGGTGGCAGGCGGGCTTCGCGACCAGCTCCGCCTATGGGAAGGCCCGCATCAAGCGGGTGGAGCCGGCCCGCATCCGCAAGGAACTGGATAAGAAAAATATCGTCGTGGTCACCGGCTTCCAGGGGGTCAACCGCTACGGCGACATGACGACCCTCGGCCGCGGCGGCTCCGACACCAGCGCGGTGGCCATCGCGGCGGCCATGAACGCCGACCTGTGCCAGATCTATACCGACGTGGAGGGCGTCTACACCGCGGACCCGCGGAAAGTGAAAAACGCCCGGAAGCTGAGCGTCATCTCGTACGACGAGATGCTGGAGCTCGCCTCGCTGGGCGCGCAGGTGCTGAACAACCGTTCGGTGGAGATGGCCAAGAAATACGGGATCGAGCTGGAGGTGCTCTCCAGCATGACCCGCAGACCCGGGACAATCGTGAAGGAGGCTTCCAAAATGGAAGAGATGCTGATCAGCGGCGTCGCGAAGGACGAGGACACCGCGCGGGTTTCCATCATCGGGGTGCCGGACCGCCCGGGCCTTGCGTTCAAGATCTTCTCGAAACTTTCGGCCAAGAACATCAACGTCGACATCATCCTCCAGTCGGTCGGCCGGAACGGGACGAAGGACATCAGCTTCACCGTCGGCCGCGACAATCTGAAGGAGACGATCGCCGTGCTGGACCCTTACGTCGAGCTGATCGGCGCGACCAAGGTCCTCTTCGACGAGAACATCGCGAAGGTGTCCGTCGTGGGCGCGGGGATGGAATCCCACCCCGGGACGGCGGCGCGGATGTTCGAGGCGCTCTACGAGGCGAACATCAACATCCACATGATCTCCACCAGCGAGATCAAGATCTCCGTGCTGATCAACCGCGCGGACGCCGACCGCGCGGTCTCGGTAATCCACGACAGGTTCTTCAGCAAACCGGTCGGCGACGACTGAGCGCAGAAAGGCGGCCGGGAACGGATAAAATCCGTTCCCGGCCGCCTTTCTGCGCCGTTCCGGCCCACGGGGGCCTTTCCGGCGGCCCGTTTTATGTCTTGGCGCCGGTTTCCGGCGCGCTGTTCTCAAGCTCGGCAAATGTATAGGAATCCAGCTTCCGGCGCACGACGGCGGAAATCTCGTCGTAGATTCTCTGGAAGCGGCAGCAGGCGGTGTGCGAGCAGCTGTACCGGACCTGCTGGCACCGGCTGATCATATAGGGCCCCTCCACGGCCTCGAGGACCTGGCGGAGCGTGATCTCGTCCGCGCCGCGCGCGAGCGCATACCCGCCGTGGGCCCCTTTGTAGGAGACGATCAGCCCGCCGCCCACCAGCTTGCGCAGTATTTTCAGGGCGAAGCGGAGCGGAACCTCCGTCTGAGCGGAGAGGTTTTTCGCGTCCACCCGGCCCCGGCGGTCCGAGCGGGCCAGCGCGTCCACGATCCGCACGGCGTAGTCCGCCTCCAGCGTCATCACCATCGGCCCGGCACCTCCTTCAGTCCAGAAAATCCTTGAGCTTTTTGCTGCGGCTCGGGTGGCGCAGCGTGCGGGAGCGCCCGTCCTCCAGGCCGAAGCGCAGGCGCAGGACCTTTTCCTCGCGCGGGGTGAGGGTGTCCAGCACGTCGGCGAGCTGCTCCTTCAGCAGCGTGTGGGAGGCGGCGTCCGCCGGGGCGGGCGCTTCGTCGTCCGGGATGAAATCCCCGAGGTGGCTGTCCTCCTCCTCGCCGATCGGCGTCTCGAGGGAGACCGGCTCCTGGGCGACGCGCATGATCTCGCGGACCTTTTCGACCGGCATGTCCAGCTCGGCGGAGATCTCGTCCGCCGTGGGCTCGTGGCCGTTGGTGTGCAGCAGCTGGCTGGAGACCTTCTTCACCTTGTTGATGGTCTCCACCATGTGGACGGGGATGCGGATGGTGCGCGCCTGGTCCGCGATCGCGCGCGTGATGGCCTGGCGGATCCACCAGGTGGCGTAGGTGGAGAACTTGAAGCCCTTGGTGTAATCGAATTTTTCGACGGCCTTGATCAGCCCGAGGTTCCCCTCCTGGATGAGGTCGAGGAACTGCATGCCGCGCCCCAGGTAGCGTTTTGCGATGCTGACGACCAGGCGGAGGTTCGCCTCCGAAAGGCGCTTCTTCGCGGCCTCGTCGCCGTTGGAGATGCGGATGGCGAGGTCGATCTCCTCTTCCGGCGTCAGAAGCGGCACGCGGCCGATCTCCTTGAGGTAGACCTTGACGGGGTCGTCGATGGCGATCCCCTCGGTGCTGAGGGCGGTCTCCAGATCCTCGGTCTCGTCGCCCTCCGCGGAGAAATCGATGTCGGCGAGCGGCTCGTCCCCGAAGTTCTCGACGATCTCCACCCCCTGCGATTCCAGCGTATCGTAAAACTTTTCGATCTGCTCCGGGTCGAAATCCAGCTCGCCCAGCGCGTCGAGAATTTCTTTCGTGGAAAGCTGGCCCTTGCTCTTCCCCTGCTCGATCAAATCCCTGATGACGGTCTTTTTATCCGGCATCGACATGTTGCGTCCCCCTATTTCTTCTGCCGCCTGAGTTTTTCCAGGTAATCCTCTATTTTTTCGGGTGGTGCCGACGCGGCGCTGCCCAGCAACTGTTTTTCCTTTTCCTGCCGTATCACGGCGATATACTGCTCCGCGTCGCTCCACGCGGCGGCGATCCCGTCCGCCCGCGCGAGGAGGCCCGCGACGGAAGAAAGTTCCTCCATGGAAAAATCGTGGGAAAAATCCGAGATTCCAACCGATTTTCCCTCCTTAATTCTGCCCACAATTCTCTCATATACACGGCGGTTAAATTCCGTGACGAACTTTTCGGGGGGCAGGGATTCGAAAATCCGGCCCGCGTCGTCCGGGTTCTTCATCAGATAAGCCAGCAGCGCCTCCTCCGCGCCTGCGGCGCGGAGGAACTGCCGCCTTTCCGGGTTCACGCCGTCCTCCAGCCCGGCGGCCTGCCGGCGCACCGCGCGGAGCTCCCTCTTCCGGCGGGTCTGCTCCAGCTTCCTGCCGTCCGACTCCACCTGGCCGAGCAGGGTGGAGGTCTCGACGCCGGTCTCCCCCGCGACCTTGCCCGTGTAGACCTCGCGCTCGACCGGATTGTCGAGCGAGGCCAGCACCTGGACGGCGCCGCGCAGATAGGCGACGCGGCCCTCGGCGGTCTGCAGATTGCAGCCGCTCTTCGCTTTTTTGAGGCGGTACTCCACGTCGTTGCCGCACGCGTCCAGCATCTGCCGGAACCGGACCGGCCCGTAGGCCTTTATGTATTCGTCCGGGTCTTTGCCGCCCTCGATGGTCAGCACGCGCACCAGCAGGCCCGCCTGCCGCAGGATCGGGATGGCGCGCGCGGCCGCTTTCTGCCCCGCCTCGTCCGCGTCGTAGGAGACGACGACCTCCTTCGCGTAGCGCGACATCAGGCGCGCCTGCGAGGGCGTCAGCGCCGTGCCGAGTGTCGCCACCGCGTCGGTGAAGCCGGCCTGGTGCATCGAGATCACGTCCATATATCCCTCGCAGAGGACGAGCCGGCCCCGGTTGCCGTTCTTGGCGAAATTCAGGGCGAACAGCATGTCCCCCTTGCTGAACACCGGCGTCTCGGAGGTGTTGAGATACTTGGGCTTGTCGTCGCCCAGCGTCCGGCCGCCGAAGGCGACCACGTTGCCGCGCAGGTCGATGATCGGGAACATCACCCGGCCGTAGAAGCGGTCCACGGCCCTGCCGCTCCGGCTTTTGAACGCGACGTTGGCCAGCACCATCTCCTGCTGCGAAAAGCCCTTGCGCTCCAGAAAATCCACCAGCGCGAACCGCCCCGGCGGCGAAAACCCCAGCCCGAAATGGCGGACGGTCTCCGGGCGCAGGGCGCGCTTGGCGAAATACGCCCGGCCCGGCTCGCCGGCCTGCGATTTCAGCACTGCGTAGTAGAACCGCGCCGTCTCGCGGTTGAGGGCGAGGATGCGGGCGCGCAGCTTCGACATCCCGTCGTCCGCGCGGTTTTCGGGAACCGTCATCCCCGCGCGTTGGGCCAGGAAACGGATGGCCTCCATGTAGTCCAGGTTCTCGATCCGGCGGACGAACGTGATCACGTCGCCCCCCGCGCCGCAGCCGAAGCAGTAAAACGACCCGTTGTCCGGGTAGATGTTGAAGGAGGGCGTCTTTTCGCTGTGGAACGGGCAGAGCCCCACGAGGTTCTTGCCGCTCCGCTTCAGATTGACGTAGGCGGAAGCGATCTCGGCCAGGTCGCTCCGGGCCTTGAGCTCCTGCAGAAAAGCGTCCGGCAGCGGCACGGCGCATCCCCCCTTCCGCGCATCCGTGCGCCGGGAATCTTCCTCACAGCTTCCACGACTTCGGGATATAGATCTTCTCGAAAAGCTGGACCGCGTAATGGTCCGTCATGCCGGCGATATAATCGCAGGCGGCGCGCTCGCAGCCTTCCCGCTCGGCGATGGCCCTCATGTCCTCCGGCAGGTTTTCCGGCTTCCGGAGGTATCCGTACAGCGCGCCGATCAGCGGGGGGACCTTCGTCTCCTCCGACTTCGCGTACGGGTTGCGGTAGACGTGCTCGTCCATGAAGACGGCGAGCTCGTCGAACGCTTCCCGGGCTCCGGGGTCCATCCGCATCTGCCCGTCCGCGCTGTTGCGCACGACCGATCGGACCAGCGTGTCGATGCGCTTCGACTTGCCGACCCCCAGCGTGCCGGAGATGCTCTTCGGGATATCCTCCTCCCGGAGGACGCCCGCGCGCTCGGCGTCGTCGATGTCGTGGTTGAGATAGGCGATGCGGTCGGCCACGCGCACGACCCGGCCCTCCGCCGTGAAGGCCTGCCGGCCCGTGGTGTGGCACAGGAAGCCGTCGAGCACCTCCGCCGTCAGGTTCAGCCCGAGGCCGCCTTTTTCCAGCCGCTCCGCCACGCGCACGCTCTGCTCGTAATGGCGGAAGCCGCCGGGGAAAAGCCCGTTCAGCGCGCGCTCCCCCGCGTGGCCGAACGGCGTGTGCCCCAGGTCGTGCCCGAGCGCGACGGCCTCGGTGAGGTCCTCGTTCAGCAGCAGGGCGCGGGCGATGGTGCGGGCGATCTGCGCGACCTCCAGCGTATGGGTCAGGCGCGTGCGGTAATGGTCCCCTTCCGGCGACAGAAAGACCTGCGTCTTATGCTTGAGCCGGCGGAACGCCTTGCAGTGGATGATGCGGTCCCGGTCGCGCTGGTAAGGGGTACGCAGGGGGCACTCCTCCTCCGGCGTCTTCCGGCCGCGCGAGTTCCGCGAGAGGGAAGCGTAAGGCGAAAGGATCTTCTCCTCCAGCATCTGCGTGCGCTCTCTGACCGTCAATCCGGCACCCTCCTTCCCAATCTGTAGAAGATATACGCGGGCCGGACCCGTTTTCCCTTCAATCCGGCGGAAAAATCCACGAAAATCAATAGAAAATTTTTTCACCCAGCTCCGCGCGGCATTCGCCGCGCGTCGCGTCGGCCAGGTCGGCCTGAAAGGCGCCGGCGGCCCCGCAGGGGATGTGGAACGAAAGCTCCACCAACCCGGCGTAGGCGACGCCGTCCACCCTGCCGCCGTGCCGCGCGATCAGCGGGGAGACGGCCCCGTATTGCCCGTAGCCGCACCGCAGCTTCGCGGAAAAGCACGCGGCCTTCCGCACGGTGCCGGCCGCCGCCAGCGCCAGCGACGCCGCGCGCGAATAGGCGCGCACCAGGCCGCCCGCGCCCAGCAGGACCCCGCCGAAATACCGCGTGACCACGACCGCCGCGTCCGTCACGCCGGATTTTTGCAGCGCACCCAGCACCGGCACGCCCGCCGTGCCCTGCGGCTCCCCGTCGTCGGAACAGCGCGCCGCGCCGGTGCGCAGCAGAAAAGCGAAGGCGTTGTGCTTTGCCTCCCGGTTCCGGGCGCGGACGACCCGGACAAAATCCGCCGCCTCCGCCTCGGTTGCGACGGATTTCGCGGCGCCGATAAAACGGGAGCGCCGCTCGGTGAATTCGGCCCGCGCCTCCCGCCGCACGGTGAAATACTCCTCCACCCGTTGCTCCCCTCCCGAAAAAGCAGGGCGGCGCCTTTCTGCGGCGCCGCCCCGGCGGATGTGATTGCCCGGCTTACTTATCCAGGCCGTAACGCTTCCGGAACATATCGACACGCCCGCTCGTATCCACGAGCTTCTGCTTGCCTGTAAAGAACGGATGGCATTTGGAACAGATTTCGACGTGGATGTTCTGCTTCGTGGAACGTGTATGGATCACATTGCCGCACGCGCACGTGATGGTGGTCTCCTTATACTGCGGATGGATCTTCTCTTTCATCGCCTGTCACCTCGCTATCAAACCGAAACATACAGTGGTTATTATAGCACGGAGCAATCCGGATTGCAAGCCGGGGAAGGCCGCGCGCGGGAAAAATCCGGGCCGGTTATGAATTCTCCGGCCCGGGGGATGCTAAAAGGGAAAGGAGGCCCTGGAATGTTTCTCTGCAGAAAATCGGAGCCCGGAAAATGGGCCGTGGGCTTTTACGACCCGCAGGGGCGCTGGACGGAGGAAAGCACCTGGAACAGCGCGGCGGAAGCCTCGGAGCACCTGCACGCCCTGAGCGGAGGCGGCCCGGAAGGACCGGCGCCGGGCGAGGACAAATTTATGAAACCTGCCGATTGACCAAAGGCCCGCCGGATGGTAAAATAGCTTTCAACAGTTCTTTTTTTGAATGCCTGTCGCCAAAACACATCAGCCCGGCTTTTCCCGCCGGGGCTGATGTGTTTTAATTGCCTCGGGCGCCCCGCGCGGCCGTTTTCGGCCCGCCGGGAACCGCCGGCTGAAAGGAAACGGAATCCTGTTGAAACTCGGCTTTTTACATCAGAGCACCGAAGAACGCCGGGAGCTGATCCTCCACGGCAGCATCGGGAAAACCCTGCTGCTTTTGTCTTTCCCCACGCTGCTGATGAGCGTGATCATGTCGCTGATGCCGCTGATGGACGGGCTGTTCATCAACAACGCGGCGGGCACGCTCGTCGCCAGCGCGGTGACCTACTGCGACCCGATCATCGCCATGATGACGGCGCTGGCGCAGGGCCTGAGCGTCGCCGCCATGGCGATCATCGGGCAGGCCAACGGGCAGGGCGACACCGAACGCGTGCGGCACATCTGCGTCCAGGTGGTCATGTTCGCCTTCCTGATGGGATTCTTCCTGGCGCCCCTCTCCGTGCTGATCGCCTTCCCGATCTCCGCCCACGTCGACCCGGAGATTTCGCGCAACGTGTTCCTTTACATCGCGCTGTACTCGCTCGTTCTTCCGTTTTCTTTCCTTGAAAGCATCTACAACGCCATCAAGAACGCCACCGGGAAGCCCGAGGCCACCTTCGTCCGCATGCTGCTGATGCTCTTCCTGAAGATCCTGTTCAACTACGTCTTCATCTACTGGATGAGGCTGGGGATCTACGGCTGCATCTACTCCTCCCTGGGCGCAAACGCGCTGGTGTGCCTCTGGATGTTCTACGAGCTTTTCGCGATGAAGTCCGAGGACCGGCTGACCCTGCGCGGCTTCCGGTTCGATATGCCGCTGATCCGGCAGACGGTGCGGGTCGGGGTGCCCTCCATGATCTCGTGGCTGATGGTCAATTTCGGCTTTTTCCTCATCAACAACGAGATCCAGAAATACGGGGCCGTGGTGCTGAACGGGCAGGGCATCGCCAGCAACATCACCGCCGTCTGCTTCAACCTTCCCTCCTCGTTCGCCTCGGCCGTCACCACCATGGTCAGCATCAACATCGGCGCGGACCAGCCGAAGAACGCAAGGCGCTCCTGCTTGCTGGGGTGCGCCGCCAGCGCGGTCACGGCGGCCGGCATCATCGCCCTGATCGTCCCCCTTTCCCCGTACCTCACCATCCTGTTCACCCACCGTCCCGACGTTCTGGCGATCGCCAACAGCGCCCTGCACATCTACACCTATTCCGTGATCGGCTTCGGCGTCTGCATGGCCGTGCAGGGCGCGTTCATCGGCCTGGGCAAAACCACCGTGCCCCTGATTCTCGGCTTCCTGCGGATCTGGCTGCTGCGGTATCTCTTTATTCTGGCGACGGAGCATACGCTTCAATATTATTCCGTGTTCTGGGGCAACCTGTTCTCCAACTACGCCGCGGCGGCCATTTCCCTCTTCCTGATTCTGCGGGTGAAATGGCACTCCGCCCTGCGGTGACCGTTTCCTTCTGAATCAACAATATCTATGCAGGCTATTGATTTTCAACACTATAGGATGTATAATCAGATGAGAAGATGTGCGAAGGGAGAATCGCCATGAATACGGAAATTACGGTGACCGGCGGGAAACTGGAACAGCCGGAGATCGACTGCTACGTGAAATATCTGCTCGGCAGGAACCCGGGCCGGGATTTGAAATCCCTGAAAATTGGGCTGGACGGGGACTATGTGAACCTCACCTACGAGCTGCAGCCGGTTCCGTTCGAGCGGATCCGGAGGATCACGGGCTATCTGGTCGGCACGATGGACCGGTGGAACGACGCCAAGCGCGCCGAAGAGCGCGATCGCGTCAAGCACAGCGTGGCATAAACCGATCCGACAAAAGGGCTGTTGCAAAACAGTCTTCTCGAAAAACAGCGCACAAAAAATACGCCTTGACTGGGGCTTCCAAAGCCGTTTCAAGACGTATTTTTTTGCGCTTTTGGTTGGTTATTGCTTTGTGCAATTTGCTACTGCAAATTCGTTTTGCAACAGCCTCTTGTTTCATCGTTTGACGGAGCCTGTTCCGGGGAAACGTCCTCCGCGCGAAAAGCGGACACGATCAAGCGAGGCTGCGGATTTCTTCCCGGAGTTCGTCGATGGCGGCTTCCGCTTTGGCCATGCATTCCCGGTCTTCCCGCTCTTCGGCGCGCCGGTAGCACAGCTTGTAAACTTTCAGCTTGCTTTCGAGAAACGTCTTTTCTTTTGAATTCATTCCGCACCTCCAAAGGATTTAATATATTTATTATACCACAAAAATAAACATTTATGATCGGTTTCCCGAAGATTAGACCGCCGGGACCGCACGCCCCACCCGGGCCGGCGCGCCGCGGCCGGCGGCCGTTTTTTTCCGCCGCGGATAGGGGTAAACGGACGCGCGGTCCTGAACGGTGAGGATCGCCTTGTTGCGCACGAGGCCGTCGCGGATATCGACCGCATCGTCGAGGACCGGGTTGCGCCGGCGGAAAATGAAATCGGGAAGATACGGGAGCAGGGCGGAGGAGATTTCCCACGACGCGCTGTCCCACAGCAGGGACGGCGTGTGGTCGACCGCGTAATAGAGCAGGTTCCCCACCTTCCGGAACGGATGGGAAAAATCGGACGGCTGCGCGAACTGGAACCCCATCCCCTCGTCGCAGCTCACGTCGATCACCAGGCATTCCCTGCGGAATCTGGCCACATCCCTGTCGCGGATAAAGACCAAAGGGCGCGCGGGGTTCTGCAGGACGCCGTTCACCAGAATATCCGCGCCCGTGAGAAAAGCGACCAGCGGCGCGGTTCCGCCGTCGGCGAACTCCACCGCAAAGCCCTCCCGCTCCTGCCGCAGGCAGCGGACGTACCGCACGCCCGGGAGCCGGTCCGCAACCAGGTGGACCGGCCGGCGCGTGAGGACCGTGATGTCGGAAACGCCGTGGCTCTGCAGGGCCAGCACGGCCCCGCGGCTCACGGAGCCGAAGCCCAGGACGGCGGCGCGCAGCGGCGAGCCGAAATTCCCGTCCACCCCGCGCAGCTCCAGCGCGTGCTGGACCCCGCAGTACCCCGCCATCTCGTTGTTCCGCTGAAACACGTGGACCCGTCCCCGCTCCCCCTTGTGGAACATGTTTTCCCACGCGACCAGCGTGAGCCTGCGGTCGATGGCGATCTGGGCGACCCCGCTCTGCTGAACGCTGTGGATCCAGCCCCATACGGCCGTGCCGTCGCCGCACTCCTCCAGGTCGCGCTCGACCGGCTTGGGGATGATCACGGCGTCCGCGCGGCCGAGCAGCTCCGAGCGGGCCGCGGGCCTGTGCCCGGTCATGGCGGCGATGCAGTCGTCCGGGACGCCGAAGGGCTCGCCGTACCCTCTTTCAAAAAACAGGTGCCGACGCACGTTCCTCGGTATCCTGCCGATCTGCCCGGGGTGGATGGCGACCCGTTTCTCGTTTTCTTTTCTGGAAGTTCCGATCACGGCAGCGTTCATCGCAATGCTCCTTTCTTTGCCCGGCGCTCCGCAGCCGGCGGTCCCCGCGCTTTCCGCGGGCCGTTCCGGCCGCTCCGGGGCGTCTGCCCGCCATGCAGGCCAGCCGCCGCCGTTTTGCGCTGTTTTCATCTTGCTTTCGCCGTCAATCCGTTAAAATGTCGGTCTTTTACTATTATAATTCTTTTTGGGATAACTGTCAAACCGGGCGCTCCACGGCGGGGCCGTCCCGGCCCGCAATTCCCCCGACGGACGTGCGGAAACGGACGTATGGATTGCCTTTTTTCACCATATACTGGTCTCGGAGGTGAAGAAAGTGGACTACTCCGGATTTCACGATTTTCCGTTTCCGGCCGATCTGAACGGGGAAGAGCAGAAAGCGCGGGACTATTTTTTCTCCCTGCCGGACAGCGAGCAGCTGCGGATGCTGCACGGATGCCTCTCTTACGAAAACTTCCTTGACCGCGTCGCCCGGCGCATGGACGGCGGGAAGAACGCCGTTTCATGACCGCGCGAAAAGGCGCCCCCGGTAAGGCTGGCAGCCGCCGGGAGCGCCCTTTCGTTTTATAGGCCGGGTATAGAAGAGAAACCGGACTCAGCTCGTTTTCAGCGCGACAAGGCGGGCGCTGCGGCCGCCCGCCCGCGCGCCGTTCGCGACGGTCACGCGCGTCCGGATGGATTCCCCGCCGATCACCTGGAAGATCACGTCCGCCGCGCCGGCCTTTTTCGCCGTGATGCGGTAGAGGCAGACGCCGTCCGCTCCCTCGCGGTATTTTTCGACGGAGACGCGGGAGGCGTCCGTCGAGACCACGCTCATCTGATTTTCAGCCAGGCCCTTTTTCAGCAGGCCGATGCAGTACCGCGCGCCCGGGGCCATGGTGTAGGACATCGTGTCAACCATCACGCCGCTGTTGACCTTCACGGCCATCGGCAGCCCCGCGATCCTTACGGTGGTGGAGCCGGCCGAAACGCCGGAGACGGTGTAGAACCACGCCGCTTCCCCGCCCGAGCTGCGGACCGACCTCCCCGCGCTCACCGAGGCGACGGAAGGGCTGTCGGACACGGCGGCCGGCATCGTCGCGGAATCCGTGACGGCGAGGACCCCGTACCGGTCCCCGACGAGGACGGAGACGACCGACGTGTCGAGCCGCACGCTCCCGTTCGCCGAAGCGCCCGTGGTCAGCACGCAGGAATCCGACCGGTAGCCCTCGAGCGGGTCCCCGTACCGGTCGGCGAGGTAGGCCACGAGGACCGCCCTGTGCTGCCCCGAGCTCTGCGACGAAGCGGAGACGGTGCAGGAAGCGCCCGACGAGCTTTTGGAAAACGCGGCGGCATCCCCGTGCAGCTCCCAGACGATCTTTGTGTCGGACGCATAGTCGGAAAGCTTCGGACGGACGGTCGCCGTGACCGCGGCCGGCTGGCCCGGCGCGACGGCCGCGGAACTGCGGCTCAGCGTCAGCCCGTCGGAACCCGGCAGCGCCAGCCGGAACACCTCCGTGCCGCCGGACGACGATTCCTCGAGATCATAGCCGAAAACGAGGAAGCTCGTTTCGGAAACGGCCCCGCCGTCCGCGCGGAAAGCGATGTCTCCGTTCCCGGCGTCGTCGTTGAACACCAGCCGCGGGCTGCCGGAGACCTCGTCGTGGAGGGTCAGCTCGCCGGAATCGACGCAGAGCACCCCCGGCCCCTCCACGCGGTCCAGCTCCAGAGGATCGTATGAGGTAAACTCGGCGTTGTTTTCAATCCGGAGCGAACCGGCCGTGATCCGGCGGTCGGTAAGGGCCTTCGTGCCCGCCTCCACCACGATCTCCTCGAAGTTCTGAAGATCGGGCAGCGGGTTTTTATAGCCGTCGATCTCGAGCGTCCCGGTATCGTCGCCGTCGATCCCGTCGGCGCTGAGCGTGCAGGAATTCAGGCGCACGGTTTCCGACGCTTTCACCGGGCCGGAAACGGAGACCGTCGTGCCGGTTCCGAACGTGACCTGCGCCGCGTCGACGGAGCCGGCGACGGTGACCTTCCCCGAGCCGAACGACACGTTCCCGCCCGCGGAGACGTCCCCGCCGACCCGCAGAGTCCCGGAGAGCGTCACGTCGCCCGAATCGGAAACGACGTCTCGCCGGATATCGACTTTGGTGACGCGGACGTCGTCCCCCGCGCGGACGGACTTCACCGCGCCGCCGGTAACCGTCACGCTGCCGGAGCACCGGACGTCCCCGACCGTGCCGCCCGAAACGGTCAGCCGGTCGCCGTCCGCGTCGACGCTCTCCACGGAGCCGGCCTTCACGGTCAGGCTGCCGGGGCACTCGACGGGGTCATCCGTCACGTCCTCAAAATTGGATTCGTCCCATTTTTTCCCCCAGTCGGAAGAAAGCCCGAGGTAGGTCTTCGATCCGTGCATGGCGACGGTGTACGCGCTGTCCGCCGCGCGTGCCCGCGCCGTGCCGAACGGCAGGCAGGCCGTCAGCAGCGCGAGCGACAGAAACGCCGCAGAAAAAGCTTTTTTCAAAAAGATCCCTCCATCCGGCGCAAAAGCAGCCTTTCACCCTTCGGGAATCCCGGCCCGCGGCCCGGATTTTCCCATTCTTTTTTCCAGGTTTTATTATACCGGCCTTCCCGCCTTTTTGCAAGGCAGTGCCGTTTTCAAGACCGGAGGCGGTTCTTCCTCCTATTCCCCGTAGATTCCCTGCACGCTGACCTCGCCGGAAAGGACCGTCTCCCGGGTCCCGTCCGGCAGGCGCACGATCAGCTCCCCTTCCGGCGAAAGCTCCTCGGCCACGCCGCATACCGGCCGGCCCGCGCGCCGGAAGCCCACCTTCCCGCCGAGGGTGACGCAGTATTTTTTGTACTCGCTCAAAAACGCCGGGGTCAGGGCGGCGGCGTTCTGCTTCAGCAGCGCCTCGAAACGGCGCAGGATCTCCTGCAGCAGGGCGACGCGGCGGACCGGCCGGCCGGTCTCCAGCAGCAGGGACGTGGCCTTCCCGCGCAGCTCCCTGGGGAACGACGCGGTGCCGACGTTCACGCCGATGCCGACCGCCATGGACCCGGCGCGGCCGGCCTCCGCGCTCAGCTCGGCCAGGATGCCGCAGACCTTCCTGCGGCCGGCGACGATGTCGTTCGGCCACTTGATCTTCACGCCGCAGCCCGAAACGGCCCGCACGGCCCCGCAGGCGGCGAGGCCCGCCAGCAGCGCGGCCGCGGCGGGGCGCGGCGGAAGCGTCTCGGGGCGCAGCAGCACCGTGAACCACAGGCCGGTGCCGGGCGGGGAATCCCATTTCCGCCCGAGGCGCCCCCGGCCGCCCGTCTGCCGCTCCGCGACGAACAGGCTGCCGTTCGGCGCGCCCTCCAGCGCCCGGCGCTTGGCTTCTTCGTTGGTGGAATCGATGCTGTCGAAGCAGAAAACCGTGCGCCCCAGGAAATCCGTTCCCAGCCCGGCCGCGATCCCCTCGGGGGAAAAGCGGTCCGGGCCGAGCTCCGGCGGGCCGCCCCGCTCCCCGCCGGGCACGAAGCCGCCGTTTTCCCTCGAGATATCGCCTTTCCCCATTCCGGAAACGCCCCTTTCTCTTTCCGAAATTATACCAGCAAACGGCTCTTTCGGCAAGCCGGGCGAACGGCAGGGTCCTGCGGACCGCCGCGACCGTCCTTGCTCCGGTCCCGCCGCGGGAAAAAGCAACTTTTCCCTTGACAATAAACGATCAGTCGTTTATTATAGAGTCAGGAACGGAAAACGCAGCAAAGCGGGTGGCTTCCACGCGGAAAAAAGACGACGAAAAACAGCGGAATATCAAAAACGCGGTGGTGCGGCTGATCCTGGAGGAAGGCTTCCAGGGCGCGTCCATCTCAAAGATCGCCCGGAGCGCGGGCGTCTCCCCCGCCACGGTCTACATCTATTACGACAGCAAGGAAGCCATGATTCAGGATATTTATCAGGAATGCTTTGCAGACGCCGTTCATTATCTGCTGGAATGCGTCCGTCCCGGCATGAGCGGAGAAGAGGCCGTCGCGCAGCTCGTCCGCCGGTATTACCAATACATCGTCCGGAACCGGGAGGTCTTCTGCTTCATGGAGCAGTTCGACACCTGCCCGGCGCTCTGCAGCGGCTGCCGCGCGGAGCGGGGGCCGGCCTATGTGACCCGGCTGCTGGCGGAGCTGAAGAAGAAGCATATCCTGGGCGATTTCGATCCCGACAATCTCTATGCGATTTTGTTTTCCCCCGTCAAGCAGATCGCCTGCCACAGCGGGTCCGGCGAGCCGCCGGAGGACCGGCTGGACGAATTGATCAGAATGATCCAGAAAGCAGTGATGTAGAACCGCCGGGGAAAGCGGGGAAACTCCCGCGCTTCTCCGAAACGAAAAAAGACGGCGGCTGTCCGCAGCGATTAAACGTATGTTCATTTATGAAAGAAAGGAAACTTGGCTTATGATTCTTCCAATCCAAAATCTTGTGCTGCTGCCGGGAATGGTCTGCAACCTCCGGCTCGGCCCGCAGGACGGCCGGGCTCTGCTGCAGGCGCAGGCGGAGGGCGAAGCGGTCGCGGCGCTCCCAGCGAAGCGCCGCCGGAGCGATCGGCCGCCGAAAGCGGAGGATTTCTACGGGATCGGCGTTTCCGTAAAAATCCTGAGCGTCCCCGCGGATCAGGAAGAGCCGCGGATCGCGGTCAAGGCCCTGGACCGCGTCGAGGTCTCCGGCCTTGCCGTCCGCGACGGAAAACTCGACGGGAAGATCACTCCCCTGCCGGACGTGATCGATCTGGACGAAGACAGCCGCCGGCAGATGGTCGGCTATATCCGGAAGATCGTGCACGAGGTGGGGGCAAAATTCCAGAACGCGGGAGGGCTCGTCCGGGCGATCGACCAGATCGAGGACCTGAACGTCCTGATCGGCTCGATCTGCGAGCTGATCCCGCTTTCGGGCGAGGAGCAGTATTCGCTGATGGAAACGTCCTCGCTGAAGGCCCGCTGCCTGACGTTCGTCGATTATCTTCTGCGCTATAAGGAATCCGTCCAGCTCCAGATCGAGCTTTCCAGGCGCTCCGCCGAAAAATCGAACCGGAGCTACCGGGAATTCATCCTGCGGGAGCAGCTCAAGGCGATCCAGGAGGAGCTTGGGGAAGGAAGCGGCAGCGCCGGCAGGGATTACCGCGCGCGGATCGGGAAAGCGCATATGCCGGACGAGATCCGCAAGGCCGCGCTGGAGGAAGCGGAAAAGCTCGAAAAGCAGAATCCCGCCAGCCCCGACTACGGCGTCGTCCGCGATTACCTTGACTTTCTGCTCGCGCTGCCGTGGCGGGTGGAGGAAAGCAAGCCCGTCAGCCTGCGGGAAGCCCGCCGCCTGCTCGACGAACAGCATTACGGGCTGGAAAAAGTGAAAAAGCGCATCCTTCAGCATATCGCCGTGATGCAGCTCAAGCGGAACAAGCAGGGCTCCATCCTGCTGCTGGTCGGCCCGCCCGGAACCGGGAAAACGAGCCTCGGCAAAAGCATCGCGCAGGCGCTCGGGCGCAAATACGTGCGTCTGAGCCTCGGCGGCATCCGCGACGAAGCCGAGATCCGCGGCCACCGGCGGACCTACGTCGGCGCAATGCCCGGCCGCATCCTTTCGGGCATCAAAAAAGCCGGCGTCATGAACCCCGTGATGGTGCTGGACGAGGTCGACAAGCTGGCGGCCGGCTACAACGGCGACCCGGCGGCGGCGCTGCTGGAGGTCCTGGACCCGGAGCAGAACAACACGTTCACCGACCATTACCTCGATCTGCCGTACGATCTTTCCAACGTGTTCTTCATCGCGACGGCCAACACGCTGGAGACCATCCCGGCGCCGCTGCTCGACCGCATGGAGGTCATCGAGCTTTCCAGCTATACGGCGGATGAAAAGTTCCACATCGGCCGGGACCACCTGATCCCGGAGGCGATGGAGGAAAACGGCCTGAAGGACGGCGACGTGGAGATCGGCGACGGCACCCTCCGGACGATCATCTCCGACTATACCATGGAAGCCGGCGTGCGCGGCCTGAAAAAGCAGCTGAACGTCATCGCGCGCACCGCCGCCGAAAAGATCGTCTCCGGCACCGCGCCGAAGCCGTTCTCCGTGCGGCCGGAAGATCTGGAGGACATCCTCGGGCGCAGGGTCTTCCGCCACGGCGTGGCGCAGAAGGCGAACGCCCCCGGCGTGGTGACCGGCCTGGCGTGGACCCCGGTCGGCGGCGAGATCCTGTTCATCGAGGCGACCGACATGCCCGGCAGCAACCAGGTGATCCTGACCGGCCAGCTGGGCGACGTGATGAAGGAATCGGCGCGCATCTCCCTGAGCCTGCTCAAATCCCGCCTGCCGGGCGACGCCGTGCAGTTCAAGGACCGGGACATCCACATCCACGTCCCGTCCGGCGCCGTGCCGAAGGACGGCCCGTCCGCGGGCGTCACCATCTTTACGGCGCTCTCTTCGCTCGTGACCGGCATCGCGGTGGACCCGCGCCTCGCCATGACCGGCGAAATCACGCTGAGCGGCAAGGTGCTGCCGATCGGCGGGCTGAAAGAAAAGCTGCTCGCCGCCGACCGCGCCGGCATCCGGAGAGCCCTGATCCCGAAGGACAACCTCGAGGACCTCAGGGAAATTCCGCGGGAGGTCCTCGGCCGGATCCGGATCACCCCGGTGGAAAGCGTGGAGGACGTGCTGCGGGAAGCCCTGGGGATCACGCTCCCGAAGGCGGAGCAGATTCTGCTTTCGCCCGATTTTCTCAACAGCCTGCGTCTTCAGAAGAAATTCTTATAAAAGCGATTCCCTACAGCATTTCCAGTTGATTATGCAAGCGGGTTCGTGTTTCCCCCCGCCTTCGGCGGGGGGAAAACACATCATCTTTCGCAAATTGGAATGGAATTGCTGTGAATTTACGGGGCGGAAAGGGCCGGGCGGGCCTTTTCCGCCCCTTTTTTTTCGGCCGGCGCGCCGGCCAGCTTCTCCTTCAGATAGCGCAGGGTCTCGTCCCGGGAGCGGACCAGGCCGCTCTCCGGCAGCCAGCCCATAAAATCGCGCACGGCGGCGACGGTGCTCGCCTCAGACACGGCGAAGGACGTGTACTCGTAGCCCGGCGCGGTGTAGACGAAGCAGACGGCCCCGTTCCGGAAGGTATAGGTGGAAAGGCTCGCCGGAATCCTCAGCCGGCGCGCGTCCACCAGCACGGGGTGGTATTTCCCCGCCAGCGAGGCCTCGAACATCCTGCGCAGAAGCCGGTACCGGTCGGGCGGCTCCAGCGGGGAATAAAACCCCGTGGAAACCTCGGTGATGCGGCCCGTCGAAAGGAAGCGGTCGATCCCCTCCTCCGAGAAGAAGACGTTCCCCAGGCTCCTCAGCCGGTTCTGCAGGCGCACGGAATTCATATACTCCAGGATCATGCGGGCGGCGCGCCCGTCCTTCACCAGCGCGGGATTGACGTACCGGCGCGTCATCTCCTCGCCGGCGAACGGCAGCAGGCAGGGGTCCGAGGTGAAGTCGTCCTCCATTGCGGTAAATTCGGAATACAGCCGGTTGATATAGGCGATCTCCTCCTGCGGGGACCGGAAAACGGTCGCCATCGGCATGGATTTTTCGCTCAGCGAATCGAACGCGCGGCCGTAAAGCTCGAGATACGGCGCAAAGGAGGAGACCGCCGCGCAGGAGGCGTCGTGCGAAATGCGGACCAGGTAATCCCCCGTCAGGATCAGGTTGGGCATCAGGCCGGCGGCGCCGAAGCGGTCGGCCGAGCCGTAATAGTACCGCGGGCGGTACCGGCAGCCGGAGGCGAGAACCGGCATGACCGCGCCCAGGCAGTTCAGGTTGTACAGGGCGCTGCGCCCGACCTCCGACCCCGAATTTTCCAGGCAGATCACATGGTCGACGGTCAGATTCTGCCGGCGCAGCCCGGCGAGGGGCAGCAGATCGAACAGCATCGGGCATTCCGGCTGCGCCAGAATGCGGACGCGCCCCTTTTCCTTGGCGGCCTCCGCCTCCAGCACGGCCCCGATCAGGCCCCCGACCTCCAGCTTTCCGCTCACCGTCCCGTTCTCCACCGGGACGCGGACCGGGGCCGTGCTCTCCCTTCGCGCGGGGCCTGCGGGCGGCGTCGGAAAGCCGTTGTAGAAATCGAGCACGGCCCTGCGCCGCGCGTAAACGTCCTCCCCCATCTTCGCGGCGCGGTAGCTTTCGAGCAGCCCGGCGCTCTCCCCGGGCGTTAGCATCAGCTCGGAAGCGAGCGCCCGCACCACCGATTCCTTCGCGGGCACCCGCTCCCCCTTCATCATCTTATGGATCAGCGTGCGGTCGACGCCGCTTCGTTCCGCAAGCGAATAAACGGTTATTTTCCTGCTTTTGATGAAATATTCCAATTCCTCCGAAAACTTCCGCAAAACAGACCCCTCTTCTCTCCTCCGACTCGGCGGTATTTCCCGTCCAGCCGCGGAATGCTTTTGGCTTCTCCCCATTGCGATTGGAATTATTATAAAAAATCCTAAAAAACATTATAGCATAAAAAATAAAAAAGGAAATCTTTCCTGTCACAAAAACTGTCACACATTGCGGCAAAAAATCGGCGCGGCTACACTAAAAGAGACCATATTTCCCCATGCAGAAAGGCGCCGCGCGGCAAAAGGGAGGCGAACCCCGCTTTACGGCGTCCGCACACCGAAATTTTGATTGGAGGATGAATGAAGTGAAAGTAGGCAGTAAAGTCCTGTCGCTGATCGTGGCGCTGGCCACGGTCGCCGGCTCGACCCTGAGCACCGCCGCGGCGGCGGGGACAGGACAGGATCAAACATACGACTCCTGCTACGTCGACAGCGGCTACACTGGTGAGGAGGGAGGGCATTATAATACTCTCGACCACGCTATCAGTCATGTGAAGAACAGCGGAACGGTTTATCTCGAGTCAGACCTTAGTGACCTTACCATCACAATAAAAGTTGACAAACCAATCACAATTAACGGGAACGACAATACGCTGTCTTTTACAGAATCAGTGAATACTGAAGCAGAAAACAGCGGGAGAGACGGCCTTCTTATCAAGTCGGACAACGTAACAGTCAGCGATCTGACGGTTACCATGGATGCAGCGACAACTGCTGAAGATGGAGAACCTTGGCAGGGCGTTTACGGCATCCAGGTTTATAATTCTTCGGACGTTACGCTGACGGATATAACCGCCACCGGCGGCGACGCCGGCATTCTGATCAATAGCTCCGAAGCGACGCTGACCGGCACTATTGACGTATCCGGCAATGAATTCGGCGGAATCGAAGTCGCAAAAGGTTCTTCTGAAACTTTGGAAAATTCCACACTGTTCGTAGACAGCAAAGTACAAAATGATTCTGAAGCTTCCCTCAAGCCGACCATCTGGCTGGTGGGGGATGAAAACGGACAAAATTTCCAAGGCGAAGTAGTTCTTGACGATCTTGGTGACAACGATAACAATTTCCAAACCAACGAGGTTCTGACTACCGACGGGGTACAGACCCAATATTATCTCGATGCCTCTAACCTTCCTCTTGGACCCGGCGACGATTGGGCCGGCCCGGCGGAAGAACCCGGCGAATTAACCGCAAGGGATTCTCAAACTTTCGAGTTCCCTGTCCAGTTGAACCTTCCAGATACTTTACCGGACAATCTCGTTTTAAAGGAAGAAACCAAAACCGTTCCGGTCCTGCGGCTGTCTATCTATCTGAATAACGCGAGGGGAACGGGCGAACCCCCGGAGGATGGTTCCCCAAAGGATGATAGTTATGACGAAGCCGTGAAAATTGACCTGCCCGATTTAACTAAAGTCTTAACAGATAATGATGTAAAAAATGCAGCCATCTTGAAGACTATCATTAAAGACGGGTTAAGTCAGATTGATGATGCCCATCAGACAGAAAAAGAAAACACCATTAAGATTTTGAAAGCTGCCGGCGTCCTCTTCAAGGAAAATGAACCTGTGGACGCGACAGGCTTGCTGCACAATATTTCTTATGCGAAAGGGACATGGACGGTCAAGCTGAATACCAAGATGCTCTTGGAAGAAAAAATCACTTCAATCGAATTTCTCGTTAAGCCTTACCTGATTGACGAATCTAAAATATCTTCAGAGAACCCATTCGATTTCACAAACATTCCAAAGTTTCTGCAATGGGGCAACAACGATTATTTTCAGCAGAAAACGGAAGGCATTACCAACGCTTATCTTTATACCATAACGAAGCCGGAAGAGCCCGCTAAGCTGGCCACGCCAACAAACTTGGCGTGGGATACCGAAACGCCGGGTAAAGCGACCTGGGCCGCGGTCGACAACGCTACAAGCTACAGCGTCCAGCTTTACAAGGGCAATGTAGAAAGCGGCGATCCTGTCTCAGTCAGCGAGACTTTTTACGATTTCACCGACGCGATCACGGAAAGCGGTTCCTATACCTTCACCGTAACGGCAATCGGTGATGAAACGAACTATACTGACAGCGCCGCTTCCAATCCGTCCGGTGTCTACAATTACACGGCATCGGGAGAAGAAGTCATTGACGAATACGTTCCTTCCAAAGATTATACACTGTCTTGGACAATCAATAGGAAATATCGCATCGATCTTTATGAAGAAAATGAAGAAGGCCAGGGCGTTTCCATCAAAGACATCACCTGGAACATTGCGGATGTGGTTCCTACCGAATCCAAGGATGTTGTCACAGTTGACAACGGCGTTTTCACCGCAAACAAAGCAGGCCGGACGCTGCTGGAAGGCACTAAGGGCGGCCAAACCTACTATGTGCG
>ENA-UOOI01000260-UOOI01000260.1-fermentation-metagenome-genome-assembly--contig:-NODE-260-length-68473-cov-13.284735_pt1 | contig 68473 bp, 65 predicted proteins | sample MGYA00245779_ERZ724027 | MGnify/ENA primary metagenome ERZ724027 (study PRJEB28704, sample SAMN03018318) | fermentation metagenome | biome: anthropogenic terrestrial biome; feature: soil; material...
TTTAACAAAAGGAGGAACATATCATAATTAGTATAACAGTCCTAATATATATTAGATGGCATTAAAATATTTTAAATTTGCTATTTGGTGCACCACAGATTGGACATTTGTCAACAGGTCCGCCTATTTCCACAAAACCACAGAACGGACAAACATATATTTTATCTGCTTCAATATCTTTTCCAGAGTCTACTGCCTTTTTAGCCTCTTCGAATAATTTTGCATGAACTTTTTCTGCTGCTATAGCAAACTTCATAGAATTAATGGCTTCTTTTTCTTCCTGCATTTCTGCTACATTAATGTAAGCAGGATACATTTCGTTTACTTCAAATAATTCTCCATTCTTTGCTGCTTCAAGATTTTCCGATGTAGTTCCAAATCCGAAGCCTGCTCCTGAAGTTACATCAAAGTCACCCTTTACATTTTTTAAAGCTTTGAAATGTGCAGTGGCATGGATTTGTTCTGCCGAAGCTACTGCTCTGAACAGCCTTGCTACATTTGGGAATCCGTCTTTTTCGGCTTTTTCACCCCAAATTAAATATCTCATGTGAGCTTGGCTTTCTCCGCCAAAGGCTGATCTCAAATTTTTAGCTGTCATATCATGCATTTAAAATTCCCCCTTAAATTTTATTTATATAAATTTTAGTGAATAGGCTAATTATTGTTATTTTTTTCTTCAATGCATTTATTGCATAATCCATAGTAATAAATATTTTTGCTATTTATTTTAAATCCTTCAATTCCCTTTTCATTTAAATCCTTCCCTTCAATTTTAAAATCATATATTTTTCCACAACTTTCGCATTTGAAATGGCCGTGAAGAGAAGTATCTATATCATATCTTGTTTCCTTTTCGTCAATTTTTATAAGTTTTACTATATTGTTTTTTAAAAACAATTCCATTGTGTTATATATGCTTGTTTTTGATAAAGTAGGTATTTCATTAATAAGATTATTATAAATTTCGTCAATAGTCGGATGAATTCTGTTGTTTAATAAAAAGTCAAAAACCTTAATTCTAATTGTAGAAGGTTTAATATTATGCTCTTTTAAATATTTTTTTATTTGTTCCGTATTTTGTTTCATTTGGACAATCTCCCTTCTTGGGAAAATTATTCGTGGAATATTTTAATATTGAACTGATTTCAAATTTGTATCGATTACAATATTATTATAGTGTTGAAAAACAAAATTGTCAATACCATTTTTAAAATTTTTTTAAAGAATATTATTTTTTATAGTGAATAGAAAAGTTTTCACTTAAGAAATATTGATTAAAAGAGCTTTCCGTAAATGAGGGAGAGATATTTTCTCTTTTAGGACAAAATGGAGCAGGAAAATCAACCCTTATTAAGGTATTGACTACTTATCTGTACCCAACATCTGGTAGTGTAATTATGCTGGGCAAAGATATTTATCATGAAGCCGCTGCAATACGTCCTCATATCTCTTGCGTTGCACAGAATACATCTATTGATATGTATCTGTCAGTTACGGAAAACATGATGTTTCAAAGTAAGCTCTACGAGGTAAATCGTTGGTTGTTAGATCATGATATTCCTTTCTTGGGTATAGAAATTATACAGCCTACCTTAGAAGATGTTTTTATCAGACTGACAGGTGAAAATGGAAGGGAGGTATGTTAATGAACGTTTTTATTATTCTTTGGCGCAATATAAAGTGGCGATTCCACAATGCTTTTACAATTATGATTACCATCTTACAGCCTATGCTTTGGTTGGTTTTATATAGTGCTGTTGCCGGACAGTCCATGAAGAATATAGGAATTGAAAACTATACGGCATTTATTCTTCCTGGGCTTATTGTATTGGTAAGTTTTGGAGCTTGCAGCAGTAGCGGCATTATGAATTATATCATGAAAAGGGATGGCAGCTTTTACCGAATATTAATTGCTCCGATTCAAAGAAGCTCCATTATACTCGGTCAGGTATTAGAAGCGGTTTTGTGTACTTTTTTTGAAGTTGCCGTCATGTGCATTATCAGCATGATCTTCTCGGTTAAAATATCTTCGGGATTTATAGGGATGATTTTAATGGCTTTATTTGTATTTATGACAGCATTCTTTATGGCTGGATTGACTTATGCTATTAGTCTTTCCTTACCAAATGAAGCTGTTTATGAAACGGCTATGAATGCCATTGTATTACCTATATTTTTTTTGAGTACAGCCTTATTTCCTGTCGAAAGTTTATCGGGGAGATTGGCAGTAGCAGTGAACCTTAACCCTTTTACTCATATTATTAATGCTATGCGTAGCCTGTTATTTGACGAAATAATTTTGTCAAAAGATATTCTCCCCGTGACTATATTATTCATTATAATGTGCTGTGGTAGCTTTGGATTAGCACTTTGGAGGCTGAAAAAGGAAACAGTACAGTAAAGGTTAACATTAAGAGCTTTATTACTGCAGCAAAGAATTACATTGACTTGTAGAGATGGAGACTACAGCGTTGCAGAAATTAAAGCTCCTTATTTATTTTTTTCTTCATATTTTTTTATATATATTAATTTTCCTATATTCTTAACATTATTTAATTTTTTACTTTCATATTCCAATAAAGAAAATATTTGTTTTCCCTGAGGAAGAATGACGATGGTGTGGATTCCCCTATTTATTTTTACTAATCCCATATAATCAAAACAGGCCATTATTGTATTTCTTATAAAAGGAAAATCATATAAAACATCTTTAAGAAATTTGTCGAAATCGTAAGTAATTCCCGCTTTGTATTTAGAAATTGTTTCTAATACAAAATTTTTAGTTTCATATTCACGATCCCAAGGGAATATATTCCATAGATATTCTATAAATAATGCGAGTTTTTCTTCTTGTTTTAAGCTATGAAACCTCTTTACATCTTTGGTTGGATATATCCTGTTTTTTTCTATTTTGGCAAAATTATAGCACAAAGAAAAGTAGTAATATAAGTTTATGAGAGGATAATCTGTTTGATTGAACAGAGGATTCATTGAACGTTTGTTTTTAAATAGAAGGTTTAACTTAAATAGATTATCTCTGTTTATATGTTTTCTTACGGAGGTTAATTTTACATCGTTATTTTTTATATAATCTAAAAATATCTCATAATCTTTTATGAAAATCGTACTTTTTTCACTTATGTTATCTTTTAATACCAATTGAATTTCATTATTCCATTGTAAAGGAAAAGTCAGTGCGTTTTCATCCTTCATATAATCATTTTTTTTATTTTGGATTTTTAATATGTTTTCATAAGAATTATTAAAATTGGGGTCCATACCTTTTAGAAATCCAAAATATTTTTTTAGTGTTGATATATATGAATTTAATTCGGTCTTTGTTCTTATAAAGCCATCCTTAATTGCATCTTTAATGAATAAATTCATATCAACGTCTTTTAAATCCGATATTGTCATATTTTTACCCGAGAGATAATAATCGTATATATCGACGAGATTATTAATATGCCTTTCAGTATATTTCTCAGAGAAATGGTCATATAGGTATTCTTCAAAATCGTCTAATTCCTCCGAAAGAATATCGTCTTCGTCATCTTGGTCTATGATATTGTATATATAATCAGTATATATTTTGTATACATTACTGCTGTATTTTTTTAAATATTTTTCCATTGAAAGTTTTTTATCATGTATTTTCATTTTATAATAATCATTATATATATCTTCAACTATATCATCTTCTACAAACTTTGGAAGAAAACTTATGTCACCTATAAATTTTTTATAGGATAATACTGTTGCTACTCTTCCAAATACTAAATCTGACGGATTCACCAATTTTGACAGTTCAGGTTCGTCTAATACGCATTTTTCTTTAAGAATAACATCTTCTATATATATTAGATCTCCCTTTATGCTGTTAATTTTATATATACTTATGTGGCATTTATTTCTTTCTATGAGTACTTCCTTTTCAAGGTTTGTCAGAGTATCGGATTTTTCTTCCAAAAGGTGTTCTATAAAATTCTTACCGTCTTTGGTTTTATAATCAAGGCTTAACCATATATTGAAGGCTATCATAGTTCTTTCTTCATCAATTTCAGGATAATCAAAATCAATATTGGTAAGAAATTTTTCTTTTTTTAAAAAGTTTCCTATATAATTTAAAAGTTTCTTTGTAGCACTTTCTTGTATAGCCATTATTTTTCCATATTCTAATTTATCCATAATTTCCTCCGACAATTTAAATATATAAGTAGTATAATATATTATACACTAAATGGATAGTTTCTCATAGAAATATATATTAATATTTTTTAACTGGAGTTTTTTTATAAAATTTGTTATTATTTAATATAATAGTAAGGGGGAGCAAAAAATGAAATTTAAAGATTATAAGTACATAAGGCCGGACATGGAAAAAATAAAGAAGGATTTTTCTTCTTTAATTGAAAAGTTTAACAAATCCGTTGAAGTTGAAGAACAAAATAGTATTATCCAAGAAATCAACTCTTTAAGGTCAGAAGTGGAAACAATGTCAACTCTTGTTAGCATAAGGAACTCCATAGATACAACGGATAAATTCTATGCGGATGAAAAAAGCTTTTTTGATGAAAAGGTTCCCGAATATCAAGATGTGGTAATTAATTATTACAGAGCATTGGTTAATTCAAAATTCAGGAAAGAATTAGAGAGAAAATGGGGAACTCATTTATTTGAGCTGGCGGAAATTCAGCTTAAAACTTTTTCTCCTGAAATCATAGAAGATATGGTAAAGGAGAATAAACTTATTACAGAATATGAAAAACTTATTTCTTCAGCAAAGATAGTGTTTGAAGGAGAAGAAAGAAACCTGTCTCAACTGCAGCCTTTTATGGAATCAAAAGATAGAGAAGTAAGAAAAAGAGCTTATGAAGCCCATTCTAATTTCTTTAAGGAAAATGAAGAAAAATTTGATCAGATATATGATGAATTAGTTAAACTTAGAGATAAGATGGCTAAAAAATTGGGATACAAGAATTTTGTGGAATTAGGATATGCCAGGATGTCGAGAACAGATTATAATGCGGAAATGGTTGCAAATTACAGAGAACAAGTAAAGAAGTATTTAGTTCCCATCGTTGCAGAATTAAAAGAGAGACAGAGGAAGAGATTGGGACTTCCGTCATTAAAATATTATGATGAACCTTTGGAATTTGTAACGGGGAATGCTACTCCAAAGGGAGACCCCGACTGGATATTAAAAAACGGCAAAAAGATGTTCGGGGAACTTTCAGAAGAAACAAAAGAATTTTTTAACTTTATGATAGATAGAGAACTTATGGATTTAGTAAGCAAAAAAGGGAAAATGAGCGGAGGATATTGTACCTATATTAACAAATATAAATCTCCGTTTATCTTTTCCAATTTTAACGGAACAAGCGGAGATGTGGATGTTTTAACTCATGAAGGAGGTCATGCCTTTCAGTGCTATGAAAGTAAGGACATGGATGTGCCGGAATATGTATTTCCGACGTCTGAAGCAGCGGAGATACATTCAATGAGTATGGAATTTCTGACATGGCCTTGGATGAACCTCTTCTTTGAAGATGAAGAGGATAAATATAAATTCAGCCATTTAAGCGGTGCGGTAAATTTCATTCCTTACGGAGTGACTGTAGATGAATTTCAACATTTTGTCTATGAAAATCCGGAGGCTACTCCCAGAGAAAGAAAATCCAAATGGAGAGAGATTGAAAAGAAATATCTTCCCTTCAGAGATTATGAAGATAATGATTTTCTAAACAGGGGAGGATTTTGGTTCAAACAAAGCCATATATTTGAGGTTCCATTTTATTATATCGATTATACTTTAGCTCAAGTTTGTGCATTTCAGTTCTGGATAAAATATAGAGAAGATAGGAACAAAGCATGGAATGATTATCTGAAGCTATGCAAAGCCGGGGGAAGCAAATCCTTCCTGGAGCTTGTAAAGATTGGAAATATCAGAAATCCTTTTGAGGATGGATGCATAAAAGAAGTGGTAAAACCTATAAAGGAATGGTTAGATGGAATAGACGACAGTAAATTTTAAAATTAAGGAATGAGTTTAAAATGAAATTATCTCCCATTGCAGAAAAATAAAGCTATGATAGGAGATAATTTTATTTTAGAGAGAAAAGGAATGTTCTTTACCTGATGCAGATGGTTTTGGAAAATTTTTTAAAATTTGAAGGAAATAGTTTATTGATACGGCAATAGAGAATGATTTTTTTTAATTCAATCGGGTAAAACTATAAATGTAATTTATATTTAAATAATGTAGAGGTGCTTAATTTGAAGAAAAACAGAAAGATGCTTAAAGTTTTAATTATACTTGGCTTTCTTATTGTTATGATTTATTTAGTAAAAAATTTAGATATTTATAATAAAGAAAGTATAACTGATTTTTTTTCAAACGCTGATAAAAATCGGAATTTTACTCTGTTTTTTATTTTACTGACTACTTTATTTATAACATTCTTTGTGCCTGTGACATGGTTCAGCGTTCTCGGCAGCTTTTTCTTTGGCCTGAAGGGATTTATATATGTTTTTTTAGCTTGTATAATTGGATCAATAGGAGTTTTTTATATTTCTAAAATATTTCGAGATGATGTGATGAAAATTGTACATAAGGTTTATGACAGAAAGCCCAGAAAGGTAAATTTAGATGAAATTTCAAAAAAAATAAATAAATTTGGAATAGGATATATATTTTTTTTAAGGAGTATGCCCTTTATACCCTACAGCGTAGTTAATTGCATATCCGGGGTTACATCTGTTAAATTTAAGGATTACATTTTGGGAACCATTTTCGGAATGGGGCCGGGGCTTTTTACTACATCTTATTTCTTAGTAAAAGCGGTAAATATAAAATATAACCCTATGGGAGCAGTATGGGGAGTGGGAATAAAACTTATCTATGTCTTCGCGGTGATTATGTGGTATAAGAAAAGTAAATATAGAACTAAAGAATAATTTTTTAAAAGCCGATATATTACGTAGAATATCTAAGGGGGGATATGCATGGAAATAAGCAGTTTATCAACTTATTCCGTAAATAATGATTTTGTTTTTGTTAATAATCAAAGGGAGGGAAATCGTAATATTGAATTGGGGAAAAATAATACCGTTATAGAGAGAGAAAAAACGGAGATTGAGGAAAAGCCCGAGGGAGAAATAATTGACGCTGTAGAATCTGCAAATAAAAAATTTATTGCTTATGATAGAAAGTTTGAATTTTCGATTCATGAAAAAACCAAAGAAATAATGGTTAAAGTAATAGATGTAAATACAAATGAAGTAATACGGGAAATACCTCCTGAAAAGATATTAGACTTGGTAGCTGCTATATGGGAAATTGCCGGAATTATAGTAGATGAAAAAATTTAAGGTGGTGATTGTATGAACAGTAGTTCAAGAATAACAGGTTTGGCATCAGGAATAGATACTGAAACCATAATTAACGATCTGATGAAAGCAGAGAGGGTAAAACTTGATGAAGTACAACAAGAAAAACAGTTATTGGTATGGAAGCAGGAAATATATAATAGTTTAAATAAAGATTATGCCAATTTTATATTAAATACTAAAAAAGACTTGGGTCTTGTAAGTACTACATCAACGGGTTCTTATGTTTCAAATTCCTATGATAATTTAACATGGGTGAAGAAAGCAATTTCTTCAAATGAAAATATTGCCAAAGTTTCTGCTACGGCAAAATCAGTGAATGGGATTTATAATGTAAATGTGAAAAATCTTGCCGAAGGAGTAAGCTTAGTAAGTACGGGAGAAATTTCAAAGGATGAAAATGGCATTAAGAGAGATGTGACGAATTTAAAACAGCTTGGAGTGAATATAGGAGAGAATGAAGAGAAAAGAGTAACAGTTACGACAAGTAATGGGTCGGTGACTTTTAAATTTGTTAATTCGGGAGAAAAGGTAAAAGTTGATAAAGATAATAATATTGTGTCCATAAATATAAACGAGGCCAATTTAAGTGATTTGGCAAAGGCCGTAAGTGATGCCAAGGTTTATAGTGAAGATGGAAAAGATCAGAAATCTTTGGGAGTGAAAGCAAATTATGATTCCACTATAGACAGGTTTTTCTTTCAAACTTCCGATACGGGAAGCAAAAATTTTTTAAAGGTAGAAGAGGCAACAGTAGAAGTTGGAGAAGATGGAAAAATCACAGTTGTAGATGGGACAGGCAAAAATCTTTTCGTAGGAAGCGAAAATCTTCTTAAAGTAGCCGGAAAAGATGAAGATAATCAAACATTTTATCTTAGTAATGGAATTAAAAGAGAGGGTAAAGATGCAGAGATAAGTTTTAACGGTGCAGAGAATATTTTATTGTCATCCAACCAATTTACCATAAATGGTATAGATTTTAATTTAATTGATGAAGGTTCATTTACTGTAACCGTTGATACAGATGTGGACAGCGTATATGAAAAGATTCAAAAATTTGTGGACAGTTATAATGAATTAGTAGAAAAGACAAGTAACCTTCTTACTGAAAAAAAATACAGGGATTATCAACCTCTTACTGATGATCAGAAGAGTGATATGAAAGAGGATGATATAAAACTGTGGGAAGACAAGGCTAAAAGCGGATTATTGCGCAGCGATGGAACCCTTGAGAGCACAATGAGCAATATGAGAGGCTGGTTATATAATACAATAGAAGGGGTATCGGGAAGTTTTGATTTCATAGCTGATATAGGAATAACCACAGAAAGTTATTCTCAGGGCAGCGTAGGAGGCAAGCTTACTATTGATGAAACAAAGCTGAAAGATGCCTTAAGAAAAGATACAAACGGAGTATTGGAGGTATTGTTTAAGGAGCCCGATTATTCTTCGGAAGCATTGAAGGGGACAAATGCCTATATGCAGGAAAGCCAAATGACGAAAGAACAGATTGAGGCTAAGAGAAAACAAAGCGGTATAGTTACAAGAGTTTATGACAGCTTGATTCAAGGAATGGGAGATATTGTCCTTAAATCAGGTACAGGAGATGAAGCGGACCTTTACAGAAAGGTAAAATCAAATATGCTTATAGATTTTGTAACGAAGTATGGAAGTATAAGCACTATTGATGAAGATGTATTGGACTTGGATCAAAAGATTTATGACTTAAATCAATACTTGTCGGATAAGGAGGAAAGCTATTATACGAAATTTACGGCTATGGAGAAGGCCATTGCAAGTATGAGCAGTCAAAGCAGTTGGCTTACACAACAATTTAGCCAACAATAGAAAGGATGGGGAAGAATGTCATTAAGTGTGCTCAATCAATATAAACAAAATTCCATCTTAACGGCAGCTCCGGAAGAATTAACTTTGATGCTTTTTGACGGAGCGATTAAATTTGTCAACCTTGGGAAAATTCATATTGAAAATGGAGAAATAGAAAAAGCAAATTCTGCAATATTAAGAGCTCAAGATATAATTGTGGAATTGGATTCTTCTTTGGATATGAAATACGAAATATCGAAAAATTTAGATGAGATATATAAGTTTATTTTGAACCGACTTATTGCAGCGAATCTAAAAAAGGATATTGCTCCGTTAGACGAGTCTTTAGAGCTTTTAAATGAAATTAGGGACACTTGGAAAGAACTTACAAGGGAAATAAAAAAGATGAGGTATGGAAATAAGCAGGTGAAGATATGAAGGAAGATTTAGTTTCAGAACTTATTGAAATAAGTGAAAAAAAATTAGGCTTATTAGATGAGATGCTTCTTCTTACAAAGAAACAAAGAACTGTAATATCTCAAGAAAAACAAGGCAATTTAAATGAGATAATTGACAAGAAAGACAAAATAATAGATGAAATTGACAAACTGGATAAAATCTTTATTCTTAAGTTTTCCAGATACAAATTGGAAAACAAAGTTGAAAGTATAGATAAGATAGATGTACGAGATAAGCCTGAATTGAAAAATTTGAAGGATGTTATAACTAAAATTACTTCTACCCTTATGGCTATTTCCATAATAGATAAAGAAAATAATTTAGAAATAAAGGATAAGCTGGAAGATGTTAAAGAAAATTTAAAGAAGGTTAAAGATGGATACAGAGCATATAAGGGATATAACAAAAAGGTTAAAGGAAGTATACTAATTGACGAAAAGAGATAGAAAAATATTTATATAGGATTTTGAAATCCTATATAAATATTTTTTTTATAACGAATAGGAAAATTCTTACTTATAAATATTGGTAAAAAGAACTTTCCGTAAATGAGTTTCAAGAAAAGCCCTGATTTACCTTAATATATTAATGTTTTAGCAGAAACATTTTTACATTCAATATGTAGTATCATGATACATCTGATTGCGCAATTAAAAGCATAAGTATTATTATAAAATAATTACAGATTATATAATAAATTGTATAAAAAATATATTGATATAATTGTCCACCTTTTATTAAGAAACTTATCCACATAAATTTTATAGTATAAACAGTTTTCCACAGAATTATGCACATTATCCACAGAAATTTTATTATTTTATCCACATTTTTTAAAAAAAAGAGTAATAAATATTTATACAGAGATGATGCATAATATTTTATTAAAAAAAATATATTAGTTGTTAATATTAGATTTTTTGTGGGTATAATAAAATAAATACATTAAACATAAGAGAATTTATCTTGTGTGGAAGGGAGTTGGAGTTTATGAAGATAAATATTAAAGGCAAGAATATCGATGTAACCGAATCTTTAAGGGATACTACCTTGAAAAAAATAGGAAGATTAGATAAGTATTTTCAAAAAGATGTGGAAGTTTTTGTTACTTATAGCGTAGAAAAAAATAGGAAAATAATTGAGGTAACAATAAATCTTCCCGGAAATATTCTTAGAGCCGAAGAATCAGGCGATGATATGTACGTATCGATTGATAGGGCCGTAGATATTTTAGATGGGCAAATCAGAAAATATAAAACTAAACTCCAAAAGAGATATCAGAATGGTGCTACTATTAGATTTGAAAATATTCAACCATTAAACCATGAGGAGAACAAACCTAAAATAGTGAAGACTAAAAAATTTCCTATGAAGCCTATGGATGAGGAAGAGGCTGTACTTCAAATGGAGCTTCTGAGACACAATTTCTTTATGTTTAGGAATTCGGAAACAGATGAAGTAAATGTTGTTTATAAAAGGAAAGACGGCGATTATGGCTTAATTGAGCCAGAGATTTAATAATGTTAATTAAAATAGACTAAAAATTGCAAGATTTAAATCTTGCAATTTTTAGTCTATTTATATATATTTGGAAAACAATATTTTTTAAAAAAGATATAATAGTGAAATCGTTAAATTTACTGATTTAGACATAATACTTATTTGTATTGATAAGAAATCACATAAGTGATAAAATTAGAAAATAGGCAACAGTTAATTTTAAGAGGTGATTAAAAACATGACAAGTTTTTTTAAAAAAATTGCTAATTTTTATAGCGACAAGGAACTGAAAAAGATTACACCTATAGTAGACAAAATAGAATCTTTCGATAAAGATACGGAAAGACTTTCGGATGGAGAACTTAAAGGGAAAACAGAAGAATTTAAAGATAGATATAAAAAGGGAGAAAGTATTGATAGTTTGTTACCTGAAGCTTTTGCTGTAGTAAGGGAAGCTTCTAAGAGAGTTCTTGGATTGAAACATTTTAGAGTACAGCTGTATGGAGGAATTATTCTTCATCAAGGTAGAATAGCTGAGATGAAAACCGGTGAAGGAAAAACTCTTGTTGCCACTCTTCCTGCTTATTTAAATGGGTTGACCGGTGAAGGGGTTCATATCGTGACAGTAAATGATTATTTGGCAAAAAGAGACAGACAGTGGATGGGAAAGGTTTATGAATTTTTAGGACTTTCTGTGGGATGTATTCTCCATGATATGGACAATAAAGAAAGAAGAAATGCTTATAATTGTGATATTACTTACGGAACCAACAATGAATTTGGGTTTGATTATTTAAGAGATAACATGGTCATATATAAAGAAGAGATGGTTCAAAGAGGACTAAATTATTCTATAGTGGATGAAGTGGACAGCATACTTATAGATGAAGCAAGAACACCGTTGATTATTTCGGGAACTGGAGATAAATCCACGAAATTGTATTATGTAGCGGATAATTTTGTCGGTCTCCTTGAAGGCAGGATAATAAGTCCTGATGAGGGCAGAACGGATATCTTTGAGAGAGAGATAAAGGAAGAGACAGTAGACTATGTTGTAGATGAAAAATCAAGGACAGTAAATCTGACGGAAAAGGGAACTAAAAAAGCTGAAAATTTCTTCGGGCTGGAAAATTTAGCGGATGTTGAAAATATGGAAATTGCTCATCATATAAATCAGGCTTTAAAGGCAAAATATTTAATGAAGAGGGATATCGACTATGTAGTTAAAGACGGAGAAGTTATAATCGTAGATGAGTTTACAGGAAGGCTTATGTATGGGAGAAGATATAGCGATGGCCTTCACCAAGCAATTGAAGCAAAAGAAAAACTGGAAGTAAAAAGCGAGTCAAAAACTCTTGCCACCATTACATTTCAGAATTATTTTAGAATGTATAAAAAACTTGCAGGTATGACAGGTACCGCTAAAACCGAAGAGGACGAATTTAGAGAAATATATAATATTGATGTAGTGGAGATACCTACTAATATGCCTGTTATAAGAGAAGATCTTCATGATGTTATATATAAAACTGAAGAGGCTAAATTTAATGCTGTAGTAAAAGATATAGAAGAAAGACATTCCAAAGGTCAACCTGTGCTGGTGGGAACCATATCAATAGAGAAGAGTGAGCGCCTTAGCAAAATGTTGGCTAAGGAAAGAATTCCTCATCAAGTATTAAATGCTAAATATCATGAAAAAGAAGCGGAAATAGTATCTCAAGCAGGAAGATTGAATTCGGTTACTATTGCAACAAATATGGCAGGGCGTGGTACTGATATTGTTTTAGGCGGTAATCCTGAATATCTTTCGAAAATCGAGATGAAAAAGAAGGGGTACAGCGATCACGTTATATCCTTGGTTGACAGCTTTGCGGAAACGGATGATCCAGAAATAATAGAAGCTAAGAAGGCATATAATGATATTTTGAAGAAATATAAAGAACAAACGGATAAGGAACATCAGGAGGTAGTTAAAGTCGGAGGGCTTCATATTATAGGAACGGAAAGACATGAGTCAAGAAGAATTGATAATCAGTTGAGAGGTCGTTCAGGAAGGCAAGGGGACCCAGGTTCATCAAGATTTTATATTTCTCTTGAAGATGATCTTATGAGGCTATTCGGAGGCGAGAGGATAAAAAGCATGGTAGAAAGCTTAAATATGCCTGATGATGAACCTCTTGAACACAAAATTCTTACAAAGTCCATAGAAAATGCTCAGAAGAAAGTGGAAGGAAACAATTTTGGAATAAGAAAGCATGTTCTTCAATATGATGATGTTATGAATAAACAAAGAGAAGTGATGTATGGAGAAAGAAGAAAGGTTTTGTATGGAGAAAATCTTAAAAGTTATATCTTATCTATGATTAAAACTATAATAGAAAGTTCTGTAGATATGTATTCCGATGGGAATAAATTGGCAAAGGATTGGAATTTGGAAGGTATGAAAAATTACCTTGAAACTATATTTCCTCTAAAGATAGCTGATGAATCGGAAACTTTAGAATTGGATAAGGAAAAGTTCGTTGAAAAACTATATAATACCGCTGAGGAATTATATAATAAGAAGGAAAAAGAAATAGGAGAGGAAAGATTCAGAGAAATTGAAAGAATAATTCTCCTTCAAGTAGTGGACAGAAGATGGATGGATCATATAGACGCTATGGATCAATTAAAACAGGGGATAGGTCTTAGAGCTTATGGTCAGCAGGATCCTGTAATGGCATATCAGACAGAGGGATTTGATATGTTTGAAGAAATGACTAAGAATATTCAGGAGGATACTGTTAAATTTTTATTCCATATTGAATCTCCCGACAAGATGGAGAGGAAGAGAATAGCGAAAGCTACTTCGACTAATATTGACGGAGGAGATAAAAAAGGAAAGACCATAGTAAAAGGGAAGAAAATCGGAAGAAATGATCCATGTCCCTGCGGCAGCGGCAAGAAGTATAAAAAATGTTGCGGAAGAAACGAATAATTGAAGGAGTGATTTAATGGAAGATATTTATTTATACGTAGAAAAATTAGATAAATTAACAAAGACTTTAAAAGAACTGAGTGTTTCTCTTTGACTTGGAAAATTTAAAAAATAAAGAAAAGGAGCTTCAAAGTAAAACTTACGGCGGAGATTTTTGGGAAGACACCGATAAGGCTCAGAGAATACTTCAAGAATTAAAAAACATTAAAAACAAAATAGAGGAATATGAAAAGTTAAAAAAAGGATTGGAAGATATTTCAGTATTGCTGGAGCTCTATAATGAGGAAGAGGATGAAAGTCTGATAAAGGAAGCAGAAGAATTTTTGAAAACATCGGAAAAAGGAATAGAGGACCTGAAGCTTTCAACTTTCTTCAATGGTGAATTTGATAAAAATGATGCTATTATGTCTATACATCCGGGGGCAGGAGGATTGGAAGCTCAGGATTGGGCTGAGATGCTTTTGAGGATGTATAAAAGATGGGCAGAAAGAAAGGAATTTAAGGTAGATATACTTGATATTCTTCCGGATACAGAAGGAGGAATAAAAAGTGTTACTTTGATGGTGAGAGGTTTTAATGTTTACGGATATTTGAAATCAGAAAAAGGAGTTCACAGGCTTGTAAGGATTTCTCCCTTTGATTCATCGGGAAGAAGGCATACTTCTTTTGCCAGTGTAGATGTTTTTCCAGATATAGATGAAAGTATTTCCATAGATATAAATCCTGATGATTTAAAAATTGACACCTATAGATCCAGCGGAGCAGGAGGTCAATATGTAAATACAACGGATTCTGCCGTGAGGATCACCCATATACCTACTGGAATTACAGTTCAGTGTCAAAATGAGAGGTCTCAACATAGCAATAGATTAACCGCTATGAAAATGTTAAAGGCCAAACTTACTCAATTGGCAAAGGAAGAACAGAAAGAAAAAATTGAAGATTTACAGGGGAAATATACTCAAATCGCCTGGGGTTCTCAGATAAGATCTTATATATTTCATCCGTATACTCTTGTAAAGGATCACAGAACAAATGCAGAAGTGGGAGATGCAAACAGAGTAATGGATGGAGATTTAGATTTTTTTATGAATGAGTATTTGAAAATGAAAGTCATTAAATAAAATATTTCAGAGAATATATTAAGTACTTGAACTGCATAATCTGCGGTGAGAGTACTTTTTAATATAAAATAATTTACCGAATATAGGCTTTAAATAAATTTATTTAGAGGAATTATATAAAATTTGTAGAATATTTAATCATACGTGATTTTTTGAAAAGGGAGTGATGGTTTTTGAAAATAAGGACGAAGAGGAAAGGAGAAACAAAAAAGATAAAGACAAATAATAAAAATAATGATATTAAACTGGCTGGAGGAATGGGAAAAAAATTTAAAAATTTAAGGAAAAAAAGTATAAAAAATCAGATTGTATTTTTGTTTTTAATATTTACAATAGTACCGGTAATTATGAATGCAATTTTAAGCTATTATTTTATAAGTAATAATGTTATAGAAAATATAAAAGATTCTAATGTCAGACTTGTATCTTCCTTGTCTGATCAGATTGATAGTTTTATAGAAAATACTTTTAATGTAATCGAGAGCAGTGCAGAAACAAACGACTTCATTAGTATGGATAAAACAGAGGGGGAAATAAAACTTAATTCTATAATAAAAAGAACGGAAAATATACTTAGTATTCATATTTATGATATGGACGGAAACCCAATAATGTCTACATTAGGAGTAGACAAGGTTAAAAATATAAAAGGTGAATCATGGTTTGATACGGCTAAAAATGGGAAAAGGTGTGTTACTGATTCTTATCTTGAAGGTAAAGTTCCGGTAGTATCTTTAGTATCACCTTTAAAAAATTCAGTAAATGTCCAAGACGGAATTATAATAGCTAATATAAATCTTAAAGGACTTACGGACATAGTTCAAAAGCAGAAAATCGGAGAAACGGGAATTACATATATAGTAGACAGTAAAGGAACAATCATAGCTCATCCAGATTATAAAGAAAAAGTTATAGAGAGATATAACGGAATAAGTCATAAACTTCAAGGAGCAATAGATGTTTTAAACGAAAAAAATAAAAATAATGATTTTTATTTAAATGAAAAGGGAAAAGAGGTTCTGGGATGTTTTACAAAAATTTCTTCAACAGGCTGGGGAATTATATTGGAACAAGACAAGGAAGAAATAAACGGAATTGTTATGAGCGGGTTCAAAGGTACGATTTATTCAACTATAATAATATTATTTATAGTAATAGCGATATCCGCCTATGAGGCAAAAAAACTTTCCGATCCAGTAGAAAAACTTGCAGTGGTGGCAGGCAAAATAGGAGAAGGGGATCTGAGAGAAAAAGTTAAGGTGGATTCCGAAAACGAAATCGGACAGCTTGAAAGATCATTTAATGCGATGGTAGATTCCTTATATGACGTAGTATTAAGTGCTATGGATACTTCTCAGAATGTGAAAACATCATCCAATGAGCTTTTAGAAAATGCGGATATGGTTATATCCGCAGCATCGGAAATAACAGGGGTTATAGAGGAAGTATCAAAAGGTACGGAAGATCAGATTAAGAAAGTAGATAACACTACAAAGGAGTTTTTAGAAATATCTTCAATAGTAAAGGATATTGAAAAGAACTTTTCATATATATTGAATAGTTCAAATAATGCCTACGGAAATGCTAAGAAAGGTTCTTCGGATGTCCAGGAGACTATAACTTCCATGAACTCAATATCCCAAAAAGTAGTTGACTCTGCCCAAAAAATGAATGTTTTAAAAGAATATACCAATGATATCAATAACACTGTATCACTTATAAATAATATTTCGAAGCAAACTAACTTACTTGCTTTGAATGCAGCAATAGAAGCCGCAAGGGCAGGAGAAGCCGGAAAGGGGTTTACAGTTGTGGCTGAAGAAGTTAGAAAACTTTCGGAAGAAACGGATAAAGCGTCAAAGAATATAGTAAATGTGACAAATAAAATACAATATGAAACTGACAATGTAATTAAGTCTATGGTGGATGGAGTAACGGAAGTAGAAAAAGGAAACAAAATTATAAAGAGAACTTCCTCTACCTTTGAATCAATTATGAAAGGAACGGAGTATGTTACTGTTACAGTGGAGAATTTTAAGAAGATATTGGAAAAACTTTCCGAAGGAATTGAGAATGTAAATTCATCAATTAGAGAAGTAAGCAAAATTGCTGAAGAAACTTCTGCAGGAACGGAAACTGTTTTGGCAAGTACGGAAGAACAAGAAGCATATCTTCATTCAATTAAGGAATCTGTGGAAAACCTTAAGTCCATGAGTGAGGACTTGGCTCAGATACTCTTAAAATTCAAAATGGAGTAAAGAACGGAAATGTTAATTGATGTGGTGAAAAATTATATAAAGAACTTAATTATTTAAAACATTAAAAAACGGTCAGAAAGAGTAATTAAGATTATAAAGTATAGGGAGAACTTACTTGGAAAGTGAAAACAGAATATTTAACTTTTTAGCAAGAGTTCTCCCGTCTTTTATAACCCATAGGGAACATAATATACCTTAGTGTAAATTTCCTGTAAAATGGGAATAGTTCACTTTTAAAATAATTCAGGGAACAGGGGGATGAGTACATCTATCATTGTTAAAGAAAATACTATTTGAGATTTGACATAAATTATATATTGGAAAGGAGATGGGGAGTTAACAAGTAGAAACAATGATAGAGGATATTTTAACAGTGAAGTGGGAAATGGCAAATTTCGGTTATTAAAGTGAAATGGTCTGTAATGATTTAGAAATTTAGAAAGAAGTAGAATTTTTTAAGTATAAGTATATATAAAACCATAATAAAGAAAAGGGGTGGGATTATGTATGGTTTAAGAGAACTTCAGTATGAGGAAGGAATACTTTGTGGGATAATGAGTTCCAACCTTGCTAATGGGTATTGTGCTCCTTTCGGAAATTTTATAGAAAAATATTTAGAGAGTGGTGGAGCTCTTATATATGTTTATAATAAGACAAATAAAAAACCCGATAAAGAATATTTTGAAAGATATTGGGAAATTGATTCGGAATTGTATGAGAAAAAAGGGCAGCTAATTTTTTTATGTCTTGAGGATCAATTATTATGTAATAAGACTGTAAATATGGAAATGATTGAAAAGCTTTATAGCAATAAAGTAAAAGCCTTAAGAAAATCTAACTTTAAAAAAATAATTGTTTATATGATACAAGACAGATATTGTGCCTTCAAGATATCGGAAGAAAAAACTTATAATATTCTGAGTATATTAAAAAGAATAGTTAATAAAGAAAGAGTAATGGCATTGGTTAAATATGTAGTAGATGACCTTTCTGAAAGGATTTTTATTAACTTAATATCTTTAAGCGATTATTTTATAATAGATGGGCATAATGATTTAAGAGTTTATAATTATTCTGAATTAATTAAAAATACTTTAGAAAATTTGTTTATAAAACAAAACTATGAGGAACAGAATATAAAGGAATTGAAAAAAGTAGAAAATTTAAAAAATATGGGGCAGCTTTTCCAGGGAATAATTCATGATTTTAATAATTTACTTTCTACAATTATTGGTGTGTCTCAGATATGTATGTTAAAGAGTCCGAGGGAAGGTCTGAATGAGTATTTTAATACTATATATAAAACTTCATTAGACGGAAAAGCAATACTAAATAAGGTACAAAGCTATATAAGAGGTATTACGGATAACAGGAAAGGTTTTTACAATATAAATAATATAGTTGAAACCAGTATATCAATGGCAAAATATAGGATTAAATCTAAAAAAATAGTGATAAAATCAAGGTTAAATTCGGACAATTTAGTATATTGTAATGAACATGAAATAAGGCAGGTGGTTTTAAATCTTCTTCTCAATTCTATAGATTCCATAGAGGAAGAAGGAGTAGTTACGGTAAGCACCTATAACAGTGGAGGTAACACATGTCTAAGAGTAGAAGATACGGGAGTTGGAATGGATAAATTAACTTTGGGCAGAATATTCGAACCTTATTTTACTACAAAGGGAGATAAAGGAAATGGATTGGGATTGAATATATCGAAACAAATATTAGAAGAACACGATGCTACAATTAAAGTTGAAAGTAAATTAGGGAATGGAAGTAAGTTTACTATAACCTTCACACAGAAAGCAGGCCAAATGTTAGCTGAAAGCAATGCTTTCTATAAAAGGAACACAAAAGTTTTGATAATAGAGGATTCCGATATTATAGGGAGAGAATTGTTAAAATATTTATCTATACTTAATATAAATGGAAAGATTGAAATTGACAAAAATTTAATATTAAAAGAATTATTAGAAAATAAATATGAACTGGTAATATGTAATTTTAATTTATCTAATTTAAATCCTTTAAAGATTTCAGAAGAAATTAAAGAAAAATTTCCCGACATTCCATTTGTATTATTAATGGAAAATTCTGAAATAATAAATGAAAAATATTTGGGAACTGTGGATTTTATCTTGCGCAGGCCTTTTACTACGGAGGAATTAGCCGAAATCATCAGAAAATGTTTAAAAACCAACAAAAATAATGAACATAACGAACATAACATTTGTAACATTTCATAGGATATTATGTTTGTACTACTTACATGGTATAAGATCAAGGACTGAAAATATATTAACAATCAATAATTAATATATTGCTGAATAAAGAAATATTAAATTGGAAAAATTAATAAAAGCTGGATTTTAAATAATTTAAAAAAAATATAATTTATTATTGTATTTTGTAATTATATCTACTATAATAAAATTGTTTATTTGAATGAATAAAAAAGCTTGAATCGCTTTGCAAAAGCCTGAAACTAATGCAACGAAGTTTCAGGCTTTTTATCTGAAAATAGTTGAAAGAAGGTGTTTATCAAGGTGTATAAATTAGATCAAACTCAAACTCCTTTATTTGATGCCCTTATGGAATATGTAAATAATAAGACAATTCCATTTCATGTACCCGGACATAAAAAAGGAATGGGAATGGATAATAAGTTTAAAAATTTTGTGGGGAACAATGTATTGTCTATTGATGTCACTGTATTTAAATTGGTTGATAGTCTTCATCACCCCGAAGGGCCTATAAAAAAAGCTCAAGAGCTTGCAGCCGATGCATATGGGGCAGACAGAGCATTTTTTTCGATTAATGGTACTTCAGGTGCAATACAGGCTATGATTTTAAGTGTAGTGTCCCATGGAGATAAGATTATAATACCAAGAAACGTCCATAAATCAGTAACGGCAGGGATAATCTTGAGTGGTGCTGTACCAGTTTACATTCAACCGGAAGTTGATAGAAAAGTCGGATTAGCTTTAGGGGTTACTCCTGAAACTGTTGAGGAAGCTTTAAAGAATAATCCGGATGCTAAGGCAGTATTGATTATAAATCCCACCTATTATGGGGTAGCAGCTGATATTAAAAGGATAGCAGACATAGTCCATTCTTATGATATACCTTTAATAGTAGATGAAGCTCACGGAGCACATTTAGGCTTTAATAATAGATTGCCGATGTCTGCAATATCGGCAGGTGCAGATATGAGTGCTCAAAGTACTCATAAGATAATAGGTTCTTTAACCCAAAGTTCTCTACTTCAAGTCATGGAAAAAAGGGTTGATGTGAATAAGGTTCAACAAGTTATGAACCTTCTGCAAACTACAAGTCCTTCATATATACTTATGGCTTCTTTGGATGTGGCAAGGATGCAAATTGCAACTAAGGGCAAAGAACTTTTGGATAGGGCTATAGATTTAGCAGAATATGCACGAAGGGAAATAAACAAAATTCCGGGACTTTATTGTTTTGGAGATGAAATACTTAAAAAGAAGGGAGTTTATGCTCTTGATCCGACAAAACTTACTATTTCTTGTAGAGAAATGGGGATAACCGGGAATAAATTGGAAAGAATATTAGCGGAAAAATACCATATTCAACTGGAGCTTTCAAATTTGTTCAACGCCTTGGCTGTAGGAAGTTTTGGGGATTCAAAGGAAGGTTTTGATGCATTGATTTCCGCTTTAAAAGAAATTAGCGATGAATACAAGGATTTACCTAAGGAGAACAGAAGAATGCTGGATATACCAGACATTCCTAAACAGATAGTTGCTCCGAGAGAAGCTTTTATGGGAGATAAGACTCCGCTGCCATTACGTGAAAGTATAGGCTGTATAAGCGGGGAATTCTTAATGGCTTATCCTCCCGGGATACCGGTACTTTGCCCAGGAGAAATGATAACACCTGATATTATAGACTATGTAGAGGATATGAAAGATGCCGGACTTTATGTACAGGGAACGGAAGATCCGGATGTTAATTATATAAGAATATTGAATGTTTGATATTGACACTGATTATAATTGGATATATAATGTTTCTTGAATTGAATATTAGTCTTCAGGGCAAGGTGTGAGTCCTTACCGGTGGTTACAGCCCACGCGCCGAAATTATTTGGCTGACTTGGTGAAAGTCCGAGGCCGACAGTAGAGTCTGGATGGAAGAAGATCAATTTTATCTAATATTTTAATTAGATTTATTTACCCTGAGGATTTATCTTCAGGGTTTTTTAAATTCCTGAAGAAATATAAATCTATGGAGGAATTTAATTATGGAGATTAAGAAACAAAAAATCAATACGAAGGTTTTAGTAAAAGTCGGGATACTATCGGCAATTTCTTTTTTGTTAATGATAGCGGAATTCCCCTTGTGGTTTGCGCCTGGATTTTTGAAAATGGATCTAAGTGAAATTCCTGCTTTGTTGGGAGCCTTTGCTCTGGGCCCTGTGGCAGGAATCCTGATAGAATTTATGAAGAATGTCTTATTTATTGCTATCAGAGGAAGTAACAGCATGATGGTAGGAGAAATTGCAAATTTTATGGTAGGGAGTATATTTGTTTATATATCCGGAATCGTATATGTTAAAAATAAAAGTAGAAAGAATGCAATAATAGGCATGATTTTGGGGACAATAGCTATGACTGTTTTTATGTCCATAGCAAATTATTATGTGATGATACCTTTCTATGCTAAATTATATGGAATGAATTTAGATAGTATTGTATCTATGGGCACTGCATTAAATAGCAACATAACCGATTTTAAATCTCTTATTGCATATTCTATAGTTCCTTTTAATTTATTCAAAGGGGCTGTAGTTACACTTATAACTGTACTCTTGTATAAACGAGTATCGCCGATACTTCATAAATAGGTGGCTTAGAAAATAATGGAGATATTAAAACTATCTCTATTATTTTTTTATATAGCTTAAAAAAATAGTTAATGTTATAATTATTATGGGTTATTATAGTAGAAAGGCTGGTATTATGATTAAATATATATCACATGATTTGAAGGATACAGAAAAATTAGGGTTGAAATTAGGTGAGATACTTAAAAAAGGAGATTTTATAAATCTTTCCGGAGACTTGGGGACAGGAAAAACAACTTTAACTAAAAGTATAGGTAAAGGTCTTGGAGTATCAGAGTATATTACAAGTCCTACTTTTAATTTAATTAATGAGTATAATGGAAGACTTCGATTATACCATTTTGATGTATACAGGCTTAAAAGTCCTGAAGAAATGTTTGATCTTGGATATGAAGAATATTTTTATTCCGATGGAGTCACCATAATAGAATGGGGAAATAATATAGTAGATATGCTCCCTAAAGAAAGGCTTGATATATATATGGATGTAGGAATAAATGATAATGAAAGAAAAATATTTATTAACGGGAAAGGGAAAAGGTATATTGAAATGGAAGAGGAGCTGAAAAGAATTGAAAATATTAGCTGTTGATACATCCACTGTAGTAGCTACTTGTGCTATATCAGATGAAGAAAAAGTATTGGGAGAGTTTTCTTTAAATCAGCAAGTAACTCATTCTGAAAATCTTATTCCTATGATTAAAGAAATGATGGATGGTTTGAATTTAAATATTAAGGATATAGATTTTTTTGCAGGTGCGGTAGGACCAGGTTCCTTTACCGGGATTAGAATAGGAATTGCAACTATTAAGGGCTTTGCTCATGTGACGAAAAAGAAAGTAATAGGAGTATCCACTTTAGAAGGCTTGGCCTTTAATGTTCCCTATGCAAAGATAGTTATTCCGATGATAGATGGAAGAAGAAACAGGGTATATACAGGTATATATGGTTGGGAAAAGGGTAAACTTTTAAGTATGGGAAATGAAAAAATTATAGATATTGATGATTTTTTAAGAGATCTTGACATAGGTTTTGAAAAAATAGTTTTTAATGGAGATGGTGCTTTAAAATATAAAGAAAAAATAATGAATATACTTAAGGAGAGAGCGATTTTTTCTCCAATAAATTTGAATATGCCGAGAGCTTCCGGAATAGGAGAATTGGCAATGGTTAAAATAAATGAAGGAAAAGCGGTTGATTGTTATAGTTTAGTTCCTAAATATTTAAGAGAAGCTCAGGCTCAAATGGATCTTATTAAAAGAGGGTATTGAATGATATGGATATAAAGGTTAGAAATATGGAAGAGAAGGATATAGACAGTGTACTGAAAATAGAAAAAGAGTCTTTTTCTGTTCCTTGGTCAAGAGATTCTTTTGTTTTGGAAGTTACAAAGAATATGCTTGCAAAGTATATAGTAGCTGAATTAGATGGAAAAACAGTAGGGTATGGAGGAATATGGCTTATAATAGATGAAGGACATGTGACAAATATAGCCGTTGCTAAGGATTACAGAGGATTGGGAATAGGGAATAAAATAGTAGAAGGTATTATAAAAATATGTGCAGACAGAAATATAAGATCAATAACTTTGGAAGTGAGAAAATCTAATAATATAGCGCAAAATTTATATAAAAAATACGGATTTAAAGGTTATGGCATTCGTTCCAGATATTATTCAGATAATAATGAAGATGCGATAATAATGTGGAAAAGCATAGAAGATTAATTAGAGGTGAAGAAATGACAAAAGATATTATTACATTATCCATAGAAACGTCATGTGACGAAACGTCATGTGCAGTTGTTAAAAATGGTAGGGAAGTTCTTTCCAATATCATATCATCCCAGATAGAAATTCATAGACCTTTTGGGGGAGTAGTACCGGAGATTGCATCAAGAAAACATATTGAAAATATAGATATTATTGTAGAAGAAGCGTTAAATGAAGCCAGAATCGGTTTTGAAGATGTGGATTTAGTTGGAGTGACTAAAGGTCCGGGTCTTGTAGGAGCATTGCTTGTGGGCATATCGAGTGCAAAAGCAATAGCATATGCGTTGGACAAACCTTTCATAGGTGTTAATCATATAGAAGGGCATATATGTGCTAACTATATAGAACATAAAGATTTAGAGCCTCCTTTTACTTGTTTGGTAGTCTCGGGAGGGCACACTTATTTGGCTCAGGCTGATTCTTATACGGAATATGAAATAGTAGGAAGAACAAGAGATGATGCTGCCGGAGAAGCGTTCGACAAAGTGGCGAGAGCATTGGGTCTTGATTATCCGGGAGGACCTTTAATAGATAAACTTGCAATGAAAGGAGATAAAGCCGCTTGTGATTTTCCGAGAGTTTATTTAGATGATAAAACTTATGACTTTAGTTTTAGCGGATTAAAAACAGCGGTAATTAATTATTTACACCATAAAGAGCAACTTGAGGAAGAAATAGTAATTGAAGATGTGGCCGCAAGTTTTCAGCAAGCTGTAATTGAAGTCCTTGTGAAAAAATCCATAAGATTAGCAAAGGAAAGAAAAAGTTCAACTATAGTTATGGCAGGGGGAGTGGCAGCTAATGAAGGCCTCAGAAGTTTGATGGGAAAAAGATGTAAAGAAGAGGGAATAGAATTGAAATATCCTTCTAAAATATTGTGTACAGATAATGGTGCAATGATAGGATCTGCTGCATATTTTAATTATATTGAGGGACATTTGTCTCCTTTAGATATGAACGTAGTTCCGAATTTGGAATTGGGATATAAATAATCAACAAAAAAATGCGTTTTTTCCACATAGTTTGACAAAAAAAATTTTACTTACTGTGGACAATGTGGAAATGATAAAAATATATTTATTTTAACCAAAAATAATTGTGGATAATGTTGTGGATAATGTGAATAACTTGTGGATTATTTGGGGAAAATATATTTTTATTTTATTCCTCTGTTAAATTTATCAATTGTTCATATAATTTTTCTGATTTTAGTTTTGCAGCTTCTCTTGCTTTAGTTAATTCTACAATTTTGTTGGGGTTTTCATATATTTCAACTTTACACATCTCTTGATCTATTAGATTGATTTTTTCTTCCTCATTGCTAATCATCTCTTCAATTTGCAGGAGCTGACACTTTTTTTCTCTTTCTCTTTCTTTTTTTCCTCTTTCTTTTTTCCTTTGGATTTTAATTTGTGTTTTGTTGATAATATTATATTTGTCCTCATCAGTGTTTTTTTCTTTTTTCTTTTGAATATAGTAATCAAAGTTTCCTAAATATTCGGCAATGCCTTTTTCGGATAATTGCAATATTTTGTTGACGGTTTTATTTAGAAAATATCTGTCATGGGATATAACAAACAAAGTTCCTTCATAATTTATTAATGCTTCTTCCAAAACTTCCTTTGAATCAATATCCAAATGATTTGTAGGCTCGTCCATCATCAAGAAGTTGGATTTAGATAACATAAGTTTTAATATTGCCAATCTGCTTCTTTCTCCCCCGCTTAATTCGTTGATTTCTTTAAAAATATCGTCCCCTATAAATAAGAATTGACCTAAGAGAGTTCTTATCTGCCAATGATCTAAATCCGGATGTTCATCCCATATTTCATCTATTATACTTTTTTCTGTATTTAATTTTTGTTGTTCTTGATCAAAATAACCGATATTTACATGATGTCCAAGAATGATTTCTCCTTCGTCGTGGGGAATTTCTCCAAGGATTGTTTTAAATAAGGTGGTTTTCCCGACTCCGTTGGGACCGATAAGGCCTACCTTTTCTCCTCTGTAAACATTAAAGTTTATATTTTCAAAGATAACATTTTCGCTAAAAGATTTTTTTAAATTCTCTACTTTTAGCACTTCTCTTCCGCTAATTATCTTCGGCACAAAAGTAATCCTTGCTTTTTTTGCATCTGTTTTGGGTTTAGGCATTTTTTTAATTTTCTCTAATATTTTTTGTCTGCTTTGAGCCTGCCTTATATATCTTTTTCCTCCATAACTCATAAATCTCCGTATAATTTCTTCCTGCCTTTCTATTTCCTTTTTCTGATCTTCATAATTCTTTTTAAGCAGTTCTAAATCCTTAATTCTTTTTTTCATAAATTCCGTATAATTACCCTTATAAATATCTATCTTTAAGTTTTCAAGAAGAAATATTTTATCTATCACATTATCAAGAAAATATCTATCATGAGATATGATGAGAGCAGCGCCTTTATATTCCTTTAGAAATTTTTCCAACCAATCTATCGCTTCTATATCCAAATGATTGGTCGGTTCATCTAATAATAAAATATCAGGTTTTTCAAGGAGAAGTTTAGCAAGGGAAAGCCTTGCCTTTTGTCCTCCGCTTAATTTATTGACCTCTTTATCCATATCTTCATGGGAAAATCCCAGCCCGTCTAAAACTCTTCGGATTTCATTTTTAAAGCCATAGCCATTGTGATTTGAGAATTCTTCCAACAAAAAAGAATATTCTTCCATTAATTTATGAAGATAATTTGACTCCTTATTTTGGCTATTATTACTTATTTCTTCTTCCATCATTCTTAATTTTTTTTCTGTCTGAATTAAATCTTCAAATACACTGCTGCATTCATCAAATAATGTTTTATTGCTATTAATATTTATATTTTGTTTTAAATATCCTATTCTTAAACCCTTCTGAATATATATATCTCCTATATCTTTGGAAGTTTCACCGGACAATATATTAAAAAGAGTAGATTTACCGGAACCATTAAGCCCGACTATTCCTATTTTTTCTCCGTCTTCTACTGTAAATGTGATATTTTCAAGGACTTTTTTAATACCATAAGTTTTTTGTATATCTTTACAGGATAATACTATCATATGAATTCCTCCTACCTTATTACTATATATTATTTTATCAAAAAAAAACAGCCCATAAACAGGGCTATTTGAGGTCTAATTCCATTGCCATACTGGAAAGTACTTTATCAACTAAATCAATATCGCATTTTTCATCTGAAGTAAAATGAGCACAATTTTTACAGCTTTTAATCTCTCCTCCAAAAGCATCGACAGAAGACTGAAAGGAAGGATTTTCATTTTGTCTATATTCATCACAATAGAGTGCAACTTTTTGCAATTGTTCATTATTTGCCATTTAAATACTCCTTTCATAATCGTATATTTTAAAATTATTATTTCTATTATATAAACAAAATATGCATAACACGCGGGGACGGTTCTTTTGTGCTGCAGCACAAAAGAACCGTCCCCGCGTGTTGCATATATTTTTTCCCTACAGTAACTTGACTCTATCGAATGAGGATTAGAAGTTTGACATATAAATAACAAGATGCTATAATATTTATAAATTGGTATAAAAAGAATTATAAGAGAGGGATCTGTATGGGTAATAAAGTATCAATTACGGTAATTAGAAGACTTCCAAAATATTATAGATATTTAGGTGAATTATTAAATAAAGGAATTGCAAGAATATCATCTCAAGAATTAAGTACTTTAACAGGTTTTACAGCATCCCAAATTAGACAGGATTTAAATAATTTTGGCGGATTTGGGCAACAAGGCTATGGATACAATGTTAGTGAACTTTATAGGGAACTCGGAAAAATATTAGGGTTGGATAAAGTTTATAACGCAGTAATAGCGGGAGCCGGAAATTTAGGCCAGGCAGTGGCAAACTATAGAGGATTTGAGGATGCTGGGTTTAAGGTATTATCATTATTTGATAAAAACCCTAAAATTATAGGTTTAAAAATAAGAGATATTGAAATAAGAGATGTAGATCTGATGGAGAATTTTATCAAGGAAAATAATGTGGAAATAGGTATAATAACTACTCCTAAGGAGAATGCACAGGATATTGCAAATACCTATGCAAAGAGTGGATTGAGAGGAATCTGGAATTTTGCACCTGCAGATTTGAAAGTACCGGAAAATATTGTTGTAGAAAATGTTCATTTGAATGAAAGTTTGTTTATACTTTCATATTTTTTGAAAAGAAATTTAGGCGGAAATTCTCATTAATTTAGGCATTTTAAATAGTAACTATATATAGTAGTTTATTATTTTTTGCAATTTTGACATTTAAGGAGATAATAGACAGAAAAATGGTTTAAGAAGGTAAAAATAAAAGATAAAATTTTCACAAACACTATAGCAGTTAATTTATAAATAAATTATAATATGACTTGATAATATAAGGAGGGAAAATAATATGGATTTCACTTTGACTAAAGAGCAAGAAATGGTAAGAAATGTGATGAAAGAATTTGCAGAAAATGAAGTTAAACCTCTTGCGGCAGAGATTGATGAGACGGAAAGATTTCCGAGAGAAACTGTGGAAAAAATGGCTAAGTATAATATGTTAGGGATACCTTTTCCACAACAATATGGAGGAGCCGGCGGAGATGAAATTGCTTATGCAATAGCAGTCGAAGAAATTTCAAGGGTGTGTGCGACTACAGGGGTTATACTTTCAGCCCATACATCATTAGGTTGTTGGCCAATATATAAATATGGTACAGAAGAGCAAAAACAAAAATACTTAGTTCCATTAGTAAAAGGAGAAAAGCTGGGAGCCTTTGGTCTGACCGAACCCGGAGCTGGTACTGATGCAGCAGGACAACAGACGACGGCTGTGCTGGATGGAGATAATTATATAGTCAACGGTTCTAAAATATTTATAACTAATGGCGGACAAGCGGACGTTTATATAATATTTGCAATGACTGATAAATCTCAAGGGACAAGAGGAATAAGTTCCTTTATAGTGGAAAAAGATTTTCCAGGATTTAGTATTGGTAAAATTGAAGATAAAATGGGTATCAGAGGTTCTTCTACTGCCGAACTTATTTTTCAAGATTGTATAGTACCAAAGGAAAATTTACTTGGAAAAGAAGGAAAAGGGTTTGGAATTGCTATGTCTACATTAGATGGAGGCAGAATAGGTATCGCTGCTCAGGCTCTTGGTATTGCTCAAGGAGCATTAGATGAAACAGTTAAATATGTTAAAGAAAGAGAACAATTTGGAAGACCCTTGTCTAAGTTTCAAGGACTTCAATGGATAATAGCAGATATTGAAACGGCAATAGAAGCATCGAGGCTGTTGGTCTATAGGGCAGCTTTTAATAAAGCAAATGGACTCCCTTATAATAAGGAAGCAGCTATAGCTAAATTATTTGCAGCAACTACAGCTATGAATGTAACAACTAAATGTGTTCAGTTACATGGCGGTTACGGATATACTAAGGATTATCCTTTAGAAAGAATGATGAGAGATGCTAAAATTACTGAAATATATGAGGGTACTTCTCAAGTACAACAAATGGTTATTGCGGCTAACTTATTAAAGTAATATAAGGAGGATGAAATCATGAATATTATAGTATGTTTAAAGCAAGTGCCCGACACAAATGAAGTAAGAATTGATCCTGTAAAAGGGACTCTAATCAGAGAAGGGGTACCAAGCATTATAAATCCTGATGATAGGAATGCATTGGAGGAATCATTAAAAATAAAAGATCAATTTCCGGATACAAAGGTAACTGTATTAAGCATGGGACCACCTCAGGCAGATGTCGCGTTAAAAGAAGCAGTAGCCATGGGAGCAGATGAAGGAATACTTTTAAGTGATAGAATATTTGCAGGTTCAGATACCTGGGCTACTTCGACGGCAGTTGCTGCGGGCATTAAAACTATAGGAGATTTTGATATTATATTCTGTGGAAGGCAGGCAATAGATGGGGATACTGCTCAAGTTGGACCTCAAATTGCCGAGCATTTAGGAATTCCTCAGATTACTTATGTGGAAAAACTTGAGATATTGGACGGAAAAGTAAGAGCAAGAAGAGCGTTAGAAAATGGATATTTTGTAGTAGAATCCGATATGCCTGTATTGCTTACGGCAATAAAGGAATTAAATGCTCCGAGGTATCCATCTATAAAGGGCATATATAAAGCTTATAAAGAAGAGAAAGTTAAAGTATGGAGCGGAAAAGATGTGGGATTGACACAAGAAGACGTAGGACTTAAAGCTTCTCCGACTCAGGTTAATAAATCCTTTACTCCAGACAAAAGAAAGTCCGTAGGAGAAATTTTAGAGGGTTCAACTAAGGATTCGGTCAGAGCCTTAATAGTTAGATTGAAAGAGAAGAATATCATTTAATAGAAGGAGGGTTAATCATGGCAGATAAAAATGCTGTTGTAAATGTAGATGAATACAGGGGAGTTTGGACCTTCGCGGAACAAAGAGATGGAAATCTTCTTAATGTTGCAATTGAACTATTAGGCGAAGGAAGAAAAATAGCGGATGAATTAAATACTGAATTGACTGCAGTACTTCTTGGAAAGAATGTAGACGATATAGCGGAAAAATTGATTAAATATGGTGCTGATAAGGTATTGTATGTTGAAGACGATTTGTTAAGTACTTATACAACAGATGCTTATAGTAAAGTTATTTATGAACTGGTAGAAGAAAGAAAACCGGAGATATTTTTAATAGGTGCCACTAATATAGGAAGAGATTTAGGGCCAAGATTATCTGCAAGAATTCATACGGGTCTTACTGCTGACTGTACAAGGCTTAATGTCGATTTGGAAAATAGGAGACTTATGATGACTCGTCCGGCTTTCGGGGGAAATCTTATGGCGACAATTGTGTGCCCTAATTACAGACCTCAAATGTCAACCGTTAGACCTGGAGTTATGGAAAAAGCAAAATACAATGAAAACCATAAGGGAATTATTGAAAAGATTCATCCTTATCTAAAAGAAGAAGATATTAAAGCTAAGGTTATAGAATTTGTTAAAAGCAGCAAAGCGGAGGTACCATTGGAAGAGGCTCCTATAATAGTATCAGGAGGAAGAGGATTGGGAACTCCAGAAGGATTTAAACTTATAGAAAAGTTGGCTAAGAAACTTGGGGCCGAAGTGGGAGCAAGCCGTGCAACGGTAGATGCGGGTTGGATTGAGCAAGCTCATCAAGTAGGTCAGACAGGGAAAACCGTAAGGCCGAAACTCTATATAGCATGTGGAATTTCCGGAGCTATTCAGCATTTAGCAGGTATGCAGGAATCAGATTGCATAGTGGCTATAAATAAAAATCCGGATGCTCCTATATTTAAAATTGCAGACTATGGTATAGTTGGAGATATTTATGAAATATTACCAGAGTTAATTGATGCATTGGATCATGTGGATGATATAATGGATGCCTTTAGAGCTTAAATGAAGAAACGTAAATATATTAAAAAGAACTGAATGTTTATTTAAGAATGATATGCCTCCCTATTATAAGCAGATTAAATGATAAAGATCTGCTTATAATAGGGAAGTATTTTTTTAAAATTACTTTTATTATTTTATTTTGGGTATTATAATATTGTTATATTTTATTTAGTCAAAATAAAGGAGAGTTTATTATATGAAATGTAATATAAAAGAATACGAAGACGGAATAATAATTGATAATTTGAAGGATTTTAATCCCGTTCACATATTTGATTGCGGTCAGTGTTTCAGGTGGAACAGAGAAGAGGACAGAAGCTACACAGGAGTAGCTTTTGGTAAAGTGTTAAATGTAAAAGAAGAGGAAGGTAGAATAATATTCACTAATACCAATATGGAAGACTTTAATAATGTATGGTTTGATTATTTTGATTTAGAAAGAGATTATGGAGAAATCAAAGATGTATTGTCAAAAGATCCTGTACTTCGTGAAGGAATTAAATTTGGAGAAGGAATCAGAATTCTTAATCAAGATCCTTTTGAAACACTTATTTCATTTATCATATCTGCAAATAATGCAATACCAAGAATTAAAAGATCTATTGAACTTATCAGTCAGAGATATGGAAAATATATTGAAGAATTTCGTGGGAAAAAATATTTCGCTTTCCCTTCTCCAGCAGAATTATCCGTTGCGACTGTAGAAGAATTAAAAGAATGTAAAGTGGGATTCAGAGGGAAATATATTCTTGATGGAACTGACAATATATTAAATAGACAAATTGATCTTGACGAAATAAAATCTCTTCCTACTGAGAATGTAAAAGAAAAACTGATGAAGATTAAAGGTATCGGAGATAAGGTTTCAAGCTGCATAGCACTTTTTTCTATGAGAAAAGGAGATGCTTTTCCCATAGATGTGTGGGTAAAAAGAGTAATGGAATATTTTTATTTAAGGAAGGATACAAAACCTAAGGAAATTCTTTCATTCGCTGATAATAAATTTGGACGATATAAGGGTTTTGCACAACAGTATTTATTTTATTATGCCAGAGAATTGGGGATAGGGAAAGAGAAGAAACAAAACAACAGGAAATAACAGATATTAGGAGGTAAAAAATGTTAGGGACTGTAGTAAATTCCGTATCAATTATCGTAGGAAGTGTCTTAGGGGTATTTCTTAAGGAAGGGATTAAAGGAAGATACAAGGAAACAATCATGCAAGGAATGAGTTTGGTAGTAATGCTCATAGGAATAATGGGAGCAGTGGAATCAAAGAATATTTTACTGGTTATAATAAGTCTGGCATTAGGAAGTATAATCGGAGAGAAAGTAAATATAGAAGAAAAATTGGACAAGTTGGGGTCTATATTAGAAAATAAACTTGGGAAAAACAATTCATCTTTTGCCGAAGGTTTTGTTACTTCTTCTCTGGTGTTTTGTATAGGTGCTATGGCAATAGTAGGAGCTTTAGAAAGCGGACTTCAAGGCAATTATAAGACTCTCTTTGCTAAATCAGTTATAGATGGTATCTCTTCCATAATATTTGCATCTACTATGGGTATAGGGGTTGCTTTTTCATCTGTCTGTGTATTTCTGTATCAAGGTATAATAACAGTTCTTGCTTCCGGAATCAAAGGGTACCTTACTAACGATGTTATAAGGGAGATGTCTGCAGTGGGAGGATTACTTGTATTTGCCATAGGTTTAAATATGATGGAAATTAAAAAGATACGAGTTGGAAATATGCTTCCTGCAATATTTGTCCCTCTTATATATCATATTTTATCCATTATATTTACAGGACTAAGGTTTTAGCCGAGATTGACATTATTAGAAAAGAAATTATAGATATTGGCTATTTAAAGGAGTTTAAAGGATATGAGAAGTTAAGAGAATTATGATATATTAAGAAAAATTAAGATAAACTGCGAAATTTAATGCAATATTTTTATATTATTGATATATGTTATAAATAGCTTAAATATGAGTTTAAAATATGTTATTTTAAACCTTGAAAACCCAAAACATATTAAGTAACATATTAATTGTAGATATTAGCACTCGTCATTACCGAGTGCTAATAAATTGAAAAAAATAATCAATATATTATTATATATAAGGAGGGCTAATATATGAGTATTAAACCATTAGGTGACAGAGTAGTTATTAAGAAAATTGAAAATGAAGAAAAAACCAAAAGTGGGATAGTTCTTCCAAGTACAGCTAAAGAACAACCTCAAATGGCTGAAGTTGTGGCTATTGGATCTGAAATTGACAAAGATGAAAAGAAAAAAGATCAACTTAAAGTTGGAGATAAGGTTATATTCTCTAAGTATGCAGGAACAGAAATAAAAGAAGATGGAAAAGAATATACCATTCTTAAATTTAGTGATGTTTTAGCTGTAGTTGAATAATTATTGAAGATTATAAAGGAGAGTGAAACAATATGGCAAAAGAAATTAAATTTGGCGAAGAAGCTCGACGCTCAATGGAAAAAGGCATAAATAAACTTGCTAATACTGTTAAAGTAACATTAGGACCAAAAGGAAGAAATGTTGTATTAGATAAAAAATTTGGTTCTCCGTTAATTACGAATGATGGAGTAACTATTGCTCGTGAAATTGAATTTAAAGATCCTTATGAAAATATGGGTGCTCAACTTGTTAAGGAAGTAGCGACTAAGACAAATGATGTAGCAGGAGACGGAACTACTACAGCAACATTATTAGCTCAAGCGATTATCAGAGAAGGACTTAAAAATGTTGCGGCAGGAGCAAATCCAATGATTGTTCAAAAGGGAATACGTAAAGCCGTGGATGCTTCCGTTGAGGAAATCAGAAGATTTTCAAAGAAAGTTGAATCAAAGGATGCAATAGCTCAGGTTGCATCGGTATCAGCAGGCGATGAAGAAATAGGGAAACTAATATCCGAAGCTATGGAAAAAGTAGGGAAAGATGGAGTTATAACTGTTGAAGAATCAAAATCAATGGGAACAGTTTTAGACGTAGTTGAAGGTATGCAGTTTGACAGAGGATATGTATCCGCTTATATGGTAACAGATACTGATAAAATGCAAGCAGAGTTAGAAGAACCATATATTTTAATTACGGATAAGAAAATCTCCAATATCCAAGAATTGCTTCCGATTCTTGAAAAGGTAGTACAACAAGGAAGACCTCTTTTGATTATTGCTGAAGATGTAGAAGGGGAAGCTCTTACAACTTTAGTTCTTAATAAATTGAGAGGGACAATTAATTGTGTAGCTGTAAAAGCTCCTGGCTTTGGAGACAGAAGGAAAGAAATGCTTCAGGATATCGCAATATTGACTGGAGGAAAGGTAATATCCTCAGAATTAGGATATGAGTTAAAAGATGCTACACTTGATATGCTTGGAAAAGCAAAGAAAGTTAAAGTTGATAAGGAAAATACAACTATTGTTGACGGAGAAGGAAGTCAATCGGAAATTAAGAACAGAATCAAACAGATAAGAGTTCAAATAGAAGATACTACTTCAGATTTTGATAGAGAAAAATTGCAGGAAAGACTTGCAAAACTATCAGGAGGAGTTGCAGTAATTCAAGTTGGAGCTGCTACTGAAACAGAACTTAAAGAAAGAAAATTGAGAATAGAAGATGCATTATCCGCTACAAGAGCTGCAGTAGAAGAAGGTATAATTCCTGGAGGAGGAACAGTACTTATTAATTGCATACCTGTAGTTCAAAAATTAGTGGATAAGGTAGATGGAGACGAAAAGACAGGAGTCAGAATAGTACTTAGAGCTTTAGAGGAACCGGTAAGACAAATAGCTATAAATGCAGGTCTTGAGGGTTCTGTAATAGTGGAAAAGATAAAAGAGCAAAAAGTCGGAATTGGATTTGATGCTGCAAAAGAAAGGTATGTAGATATGATAGAAGCAGGGATAGTTGACCCGACAAAAGTTACTCGTTCAGCATTACAAAATGCTGCATCAGTAGCTGCAATGGTTTTGACTACTGAAGCTTCTGTAGCAGATATAGAGGAAGAAAAAGATAATCAGATGCCGGCAGGAGCAGGCGGCGGAATGCCAATGATGTAAATCCTTTTATATGTTATCCCTATGATAAGTTAATAAAAATTGTCAACGGTTTGCCATTATAGGTAATTTTCGTTGACAATTTTTTTATTTAAATGATTTTATATCTCATTATTTACGGTATTATTTCTTAAAATTCTATACAAATAAAATTTTTTCTGTTATAATTTATTTAAATTAACTTTTATAAAAGAATATGAACATAATTTCTAATACAGAATTGGTAATGGAGGTAGAAATATGAAGGGAAGATCAATTTTTTTAGCTAAGGTAGCTTCTATGTATTATATGGATGATTTATCTCAACAAGAGATTGCTGATATGTTGGATATTTCCAGGCCGACTATTTCTCGGGCATTAGCTGAAGCAAGAGATAAAGGAATTATAGAAATTACAGTTAATTCTCCTGTTTCCAGGAACTATGATTTGGAAAAGAAATTATTGAACAGGTATAATCTGGAGGAGGCAATCGTTATTCCTGTATTTTCCACTCAGGAAGAGAGTATAACCAAAAAGTTGGGAGAGGCTGGAGCAAATTATTTTTATGAGAATATTAAAGACGGAATGATCATTGGATTATCAATTGGGAAAACGTTAAACGAAATGGCAAAAGCATTAAGTGATCAGAATTTGAATAAAAGGTTTAAATACAGTGTTGTGCCTATAGTTGGAGGAACCGGGTATATTGAACCTCAGTTTCACTCAAATGAGATATGCAGAAAAGTAGCGGAAGCTTACGGAGGGGTTTCTTATCCTATATATGCTCCGGCGATAGCAGAAAATGAAGATAACAAGAAAGCATTTATGAAAGATCTCTTAGTAAAAAGGGTATTTGAAAAAACTTTGGAAGCGGATATCATCTTTGTAGGAACCGGAAATGTAAATTCGTCTACCCTTGTAAGGATTGGAAATATAAAAAAAGAAGAAGCAGAAAATTTAAAGAAAAAAGGGATAGTAGGAGATATAGGAAGTTGGTTTTTTGATGAAAACGGGAAATTTCCTGATGTGGATATAAATAAAAGGATAGTTGGAGTAAGTTTTGATAAACTGAGGAGAAAATCCAAAATAGTATTAATAGCGGGAACTGAAAAGAAGGAAAATGTGATTAAATCAGCACTTAAAGGTAATTGGGTTGATGTATTAATAACCGATGAAAACGTATGCAGATATTTGTTGGAAAATGATTAGGACAACCTATGCGATAATTTCATGTAATCGTCAAAAGCATGATATTTCAATATTAATGTTGAAATATCATGCTTTTTAATATTTAACTAAATATATTTTATAGCCCACCAGAGGAAAATTCTAATTTTTCTTGATTCAAAAAAGACCTCCTTGATTTATTTTGCAGTACTATTAATTTCTTGTTCGTTATTATTAGTACTTATATAAAATTAATGTAGCTTTAATAGTGCTTTAATGGTGTTCTAATTTAGATATGATATTTTAATTTTTATATGGCACTTATTGATATTTACTATTATATTAAAGATTTAACTGATGATAGGAGATGAGAAAAATTAGAAAAAAAGATTGGAATAATATAAAAAGTAGCAAATTTTACAGGCAGGAAAGTTATAAAATATATATAGTTCTTACTTATAGTGGGACATTTCTTTCAAGATGTATAAAGACTTATACGGGGGAACCGTATAGTCACGTATCTGTTTCATTAAATGTTAAGTTAAATAATATGTATAGTTTTGGAAGAAAATATTATAAAAATCCTTTTATCGGGGGATTTGTTGAAGAAAGTATTAATAAAGGGGTGTATGGGAAATTTAAAAATACGACATGTGCCGTATATTCTCTTAAGATAAATGAGATACAATATAACAATTTAAGGAATTTACTTTATAAATTCGAAATAAATAGAGAGAGATATGGCTATAATTTATTGGGGTTATTAGGAGTAATTTTAAACACTCCCATAAAGAGAAAATATAAATTTTTTTGTTCTCAATTTGTAGCTACATTATTGGATTATAGCGGAATACATATTTTTAATAAACCTGCCTCTCTTGTATCTCCTAAGGATTTTAGATACTGCTCGAAGATGACATTAATTTATGAAGGAAGATTGAATGATTATAAAGTAAATTATGAGGAACTTTCCGATATTAGGATAGGGGAATCATTAGATAAAAAAATTTCTTAAATAATTATATTTTTATGCAGTATTTTTAACATTTATTTCGTTATAATTAATGTACGGAGGAAAGGAGGGGGGATTATGACTTGAATAAAAAACTGATAAAGAAGATCTTATCCGGAGATGATAATGCATTTTCCCAAGTTGTAGACGAGTATAAAAATTATGTATTTGCCATTATTTTAAATTTTATAAAAGATTATGATGAAGTAGAGAATGTAGCACAGGAGGTTTTCTTACAGGTTTATATTTCTCTTCCTGATTTTAAGATTGAAAATTTTAAAGGGTGGATTGGCAGAATTGCAGTAAATAAATCAATAGATTGGAAAAGAAAAAATGCTAAAATATATACTGAGGAAAGAATAGGAAATAGTGAAGAAATGGATAACATAAAGGAACTTAATTATTGTAAAACCCCCGAGGATATGTTGATACAAAAGGAGAGCAGAGAGATAATTTATAAATTATGCAATAGCATCCCCAGTATTTATAAAGATGTAATTATAAAATTCTATTTTGAAGAAAAAAGCTATGAAGAAATTGCCCACGAGGAAGGAACCACCGTAAAGACAATAGCTTCTCGGCTTTATAGAGGAAGAAATATATTAAAAGAGAAATGGAGGGAGGAAAATGAAACATTATGATTATTTAGAATGGTTCTTTTATAAAGAAAAAGTTTTTTCTGAAGAAAAAAACAGAGAGATGGAAGAGCATCTTTATAAATGCGAGAAGTGTATGGACATTTTTCTTTCTCTCATAGATGAAAAAGAAGTAACGAATTCAGAGAAAATGATTTCTAAAAATTTTACTGAGAATGTGGTTAATAATGTGAGAAGTTTAAAATATGGAGTACAGAAAAAAAAGAAGAAGAAATACAGAAGCGAATTTAGAACTATGTTCGGTTATTATGTAGCTGCAGCGGCGGTAGCAATTATTTTAACCTTTGGAGGATTTTATGGAGAGCTGGTGGATATGCTACCTCAAGTTGCAAACTTTACTGTTGAAAGAAAGCAAAGTAATCTTCCAAATGTGATATTTAATCTGTCGGAAAAAATAGCGGGGAGAACATCCGATTTTATTAAAAATTTTCAGATATTAAAATAGCGAGGAGGAGTTAGAATGAAGGGCAAAAGTGGTTTTATAACATTTATATTATCCTTTATTCCCGGATTGTCCCATTTTTATTTGGGATTTAAGGAAAGAGGAACAATATTTCTTATAGTATTTTTAGGTTCGATTTTATCCATGGTTGGTTTGACTGTTGTCTTCAACAATGATGGATTTGCGGCAATATTATTTTTTATGCTATGTATAATATGGTTAGTAGCGTTAATAGATGCTTTTTCCATAAGAAAGAAATATTTTATGGAAGAACAAGCTAATATATCGATGGATGAGAAGGAGGAGAATATTGGGGATATGAAAGAATCAAATAAAAAAGCTATTGCATTGGCATTTTCAATCGTGCCCGGTGCAGGACATATGTATTTAGGATATCAGAAAAAGGGACTCATTATGATGACTGCTTTTTTCTTTGTGCTGTTTTTTATAGGCTGGACGAATTTAAATATGTTTTTATTCGTACTTCCTGTATTATGGTTTTACAGTTTTTTCGACGCTCTTCATTCCGTTGACGGAAAAAATGTTGAAGATGAAGAAATTTCTTTTGCCCTTCCTAAGATAAAACCTGAATGGATAGGATGGTGCCTTATAGTAATGGGCGTATTGGTAGTTATTGAACGTGTATTATATCCTATTTTAAACATATCCTATCAAGTCAAAAATTATGTCCAGACGGGAATTGTATCGTTAATATTTATTGTAGTAGGAATAAAATTATTAATCGGAGAAAAGAGAATGGAAGATAAATCCGATGAAGAAATTGATGATGGCAATAAGGGGGAAGACCAGAAATGAAAAAGAGAAAGGTTGGAGTTATTTCCTTGGCAATTGTTTTGATTGGCCTTGGAATTATAATATTCGTTGCTCAGGTGAATAAGCTTTCGGCAGTAGAATTAGCGATGAAGTTTTGGCCTGCCATACTTTTCCTTTTGGGAGGAGAAATATTGTGGTACAGCTATAAGGGCAACAAGGAAGATGGGAATGTTAAATATGATGTTTTCAGTATACTAATGATTTTTGTTATAGTTATTGTAAATTTAGGTATTTATGGATTTATTGAATCAGGAGCTATGTCTAAGGTTAACAGGATGATTTTAAACGAAAATTATAGTTTTGATATTTCTAAGGATGGAGCCAATGTAAAGGACGAAATTAGAAAAATAGTTATAAGCGGTCCTGGGCCTTATTATAATTTAAATATACGAACAGATGAAGGGAACAAGTTGTTTTTTTCAGGTTCTTTAAATGTAAGAGCGGATAGTGAGGAAAGAGCAAAGGAAATTTCAAAAAGAGATTATATTTTTACGAGAGAATCAAATAATGTATTATATATTTCCTTTGCAAACAACAGATATTATAATAATGAAACGCTTAGTGTTGAACCTGCAGACTTGACTTTGATAATACCTGAAGATAGGGAGGTCGAAATCAGGGGAGGCAATTCCTATGAAATAGTTTTGGGAAACATTAAAAAAGATTGGACTATTGATAAGGGGGAGAGTGTAAAGATTCTGTTGGGAAAGGATTCAAATGTTAAAATAAATGCCTATGCTTCTGATAAAACAAATCTCAACGGAAATGCCCAATGGAATATTACAGGAGAAAATCCAAAAGTAAAGGGAGAATTAATACGCGGACAAGGGAATAGCAATATATATATACTCAATTGTAATGATATATCAGTAGATGAACTAAAATAAAAGATTGTATTTTATACAATTTTTATAGTATGATTTGCCTTTTTCGCGATAATTTGATTATATGAAATGCGGGTTTTTTGAAATCTGCATTTTGTTTTTTGCAGCGACTTTTTGTTTTAACTTCTTAATGAAATTAATTATTAAATTAAAATTATTAAGGAAGCCGTTGACTTATTTGAAATTTCGAGTTAATATTATTAATAGGAATATATTTATAGAAAATTTCAAGGAGGAAAATATTATGATCCTCGGGTGCTTGATTACGACCTTAGTATTAGTTTTTGTGCTTTTTATACTTATAATGGTAGGAATAGATATTACTTTGGCATTATCATTTAAAATATTTGCTCCTGTGATATTAATATTCACGGGAATTTATTTTTTATTGAAAAGCAGGAAATAATTTTATGATAAAATAGTTTTAAAGGAGGGATTTTATGTTTATTTTTCCAAAGGATCTTTATACGGATGTAAGAATTGAAAATGTATATTCAACTGAAATATTTTATGAAAACGGGAAGTTGAGACAAAATTTAAAAAGGGATTATAAGGGAGCATTTATAAGGGTATTTGACGGCAAAAGATGGTTTTACTGTTCGACAACGGATATAGATAATATTCAGAAGGAAATAGATAATTTGGCAAAGATGGCAGTCCTTAATAAAAAGATAGGAGAAAATCCGGTTGTAAAAATGTTTCAGATAAATAAAGGGGTGTATTATCGTTTTAATGATAATAATATTTTGGATATAAAACATGAGGATAAGGTTAAACTTCTTAAGTCTTATTTTCCCTTTTTATCTGGCAAGGAAGAATTGAAAACGTGGAAGGCGTTTTATATTGATAATCGTACTGATAAAGAATTTTATTCGAGTAAGGGCGCGGATTTAAAGTTTGATTATCAGACATGCGCTGTTGTATTCAGATATTCTTTAAATATAAATGAGAAAACTTTTAACGGAAGATATGATAAAACAAGTACAGATTTTAATGAACTGAAAGGACTTGAAGATGAAATTGGAAGTGTCATAAAAAGGGATATAGAATATGTGAAAGAATCAAAGCCTGTAATTCCGGGTAAATATACAGTTGTATTTTCCCCGATAGCAACGGGAGTTTTTACTCATGAAAGCTTTGGACATAAGAGTGAATCGGATTTTATGGTTGGAGATGAAACCATGATGAAGGAATGGGCCTTGGGGAAGACCGTTGGTGTTAAGAACTTATCTATTGTTGACAGAGGTGATGTTTTGGGAAGAGGATTTGTACCTTTTGATGATGAAGGAACCAAGGCAACTAAGACATATCTTGTTAAAAACGGCATACTTTCGGGAAGACTTCACAGTAGTGTTACAGCAAGTAAATTGGAAGAACAACTTACGGGAAATGCCAGAGCCGTTAATTTTGAATTTGAACCCATTGTCAGAATGACAAATACTTATATAGAAGCAGGAGACAAATCCAAAGATGAAATTATATCTGAAGTAGATAAGGGAATCTTAATAGTGGATATCAACCATGGTTCGGGAATGTCTACTTTTACAATTGCTCCTAATATTTGTTATATGATAAGAAACGGTAAAATTGCGGAACCCGTAAATGTGGCTGTTATAAGCGGAAATGTAATGGAAACCCTTAATGAAATTGACGGAATATCAGATGAAATAGAGCTTATGGCATTTTCAACGGGAGGATGCGGTAAGATGGAACAATTTCCTCTTCCTGTTGGCTTTGGCGGACCTTATATAAGAGTAAATAATATAAATGTTCAGTAAAGGGGAGGATGGGATATGATTAAAGAGAAATGTACAGATAAGATTAAAGAAATATCTATAAATGTAGTTCAAACTGAGATTGAATCCATAAGGAAAAAAGATATAACAAAGACCGGATTAAGAATATATAAAGACGGATATATAGGAATTTCAGGAGGGTTAGGGAAAATTGACGAGAAGGATATGGAGAGAAAAGCAAGGGAAAATTTAAATCTTCATATACCTTATCCTTGTGAAGCTTCAAGGGATCATATTGAAGAAGTAGATAACGCCGCAAATTCCTTATCTGATGAGGAATTTGCCGATGAGATGGAGGAAGTACTTATACTGTTAAAGAAAGAATATGATGACTTTATTTTTTCCAATCAGATGAGGATGGTAGAAGTAGAGAACAGGTTATTGAATGATGTTGGGCTAAACTTGACATATAAAGATAAAATGGTAGAGATAACTCTTTTAATTAAAGAAAAAACTTCCGCCAATATTTTTGACACCGTTTTTGTATATAGGGATAGGATATTTGATAAGGAAAGATTAATTTTGAGTTTAGATGATATGATAAGGGGATATAAAAACAGAGTCGATATTCCAAAGGAAGATAATATGCCTGTTATATTTTCAGTAACAGATGAGCTTATTCTTTCGAAATTTGCTGAAGAATTAAATGGATATAAGTTTGGAACAGGGGCATCTTTGTTTAGAAAGCTTGCGGGGCAAGAAAAATTTAGTAAAGATTTAACCATATACCAAAGTGCCGAAGTAGAAGATATGAACCTTATTCCTTTTTTTGATGCGGAAGGAGTTGTAAACAAGGATTATAGATATGCATTAATTGAAAAGGGGAAAATAATATGTCCTTATACTGATAAGAAGACTTCCAAGGAATTTAATCTTCCGTTGACGGGAAGTGCTTATGCCGAATATGATAAGGTGCCTTCTTTATCACGACCATATATTAAAATCGAACCGGAGAATAAGACCTTAAAGGAAATTATGAATGGCAGGATGGGAATTATAGCTGTAGTAGCATCAGGAGGAGATTTTACTTCCGACGGTACTTTCGGCACTCCTATTCAGGTTCCTTTTTTGACAGACGGAGATAAGATTTTAGGAAGGCTTCCGGAATTAAACGTATCAGGGCATATTTACAAGATGTTTGGAGAAGATTATCTGGGGACTTTCAAGGATAAAGCATTATTTGGAGAACGGGGCACGGTAGTTAATTTGAATGTAAAAAAAATTTGATGTCATATTGATTACTTTTAGTCTTAATCAAGAGGTATAAAATCCTATATTTATTTGGGTTTTATGCCTCTTGATTATTAGGAAAATCAAAATTTCCTTAATATAAATTCTCCGTAAAATGGGTTTCAAAAAAAGCCTTTTTTATTTAAAATATAGAAGCATATATTATATAAATAAGATGGGCAAATATACCAGATGAAAATCCTCCGAGAGTTTGATATGCTAAAGCCTTTGGTGCTAAATGTCTCATGTGTAATGCATCCATCATGGGTATTTGGCTGCTCAGATATCCGCTCCAGCAGATTCCCACTGCCGTAAATACTGCTATTTCATTTTTACCGATAATGTTTTTGCTTAAAAATTTAGGAACAAGTCCCAAAGCTGCACCTACAGAACCCATCGATGTAACCGGAAATGCTATTAGTTCGGGGTTATTAAATCCAAACACCGGGTTTAATATAAATTTAAGTTTTTCTCCTATCCACGGCATGACTTTAATACCTTCATAGGCAGCCCCGGTATATATTCCATTAAGGGAGGGCCCGTTAGTAAGCATCATTACGAAGGTACATATAATTACAACCCCGGGAATAATGGATAATCCTAAACTGACTCCGGCTTTTCCTCCGTCCAACATAGCTTCAAGGAGCCTTTGCAATGCGCTTCCCGATCTTATTTCCCTAAAATTAGTTATGTCATAAGAGGAATCGGATTCAGAAATTAAATATTTTTCTGTTCCATAAATTTTTTTTGTATAATTTGTCATTGCACGTACACTTATTATACTTCCTATAATTGCACCTATGTTTCCGATAATAACCGGTCCCAAAAAACTCTGGCCGTTTTTTGCCTGAGCTATCATAAAGGTTGATACAACAAGTCCCATACCGAAGGATACGCCTAAATTTGTAATAGCGGAGAATTGGTATTGCTTAAAATATTTTTGAAAATTTTTCTCGCTTGCTAAAGAAACAATTGCCGGATTATCGGAAAGATAAGCTGACATAATACCAAGACTTGCAACTCCGGGAAGGCCGTATAGCGGTTTAATAATTGGGCTCAAAATTTTATTGATTATGGAAATAACTCCAAATTCAGATAGTACGGCTGAAAAAGCACTTGCAAGGACAGCAACTCCCATAATAAAAAACGATGTGTTGATAATAAGATCGTGGGCTGTGGCCATCATTGTTTTAAACATATTTGCAGCTCCCATAATGTGGGTAAATAAAACAAAAAAAATTATAATAATGGCTAACCAAATAAATGATTCTTTACTTATTGCTTTTACTATTGTCTTATTTTCTGCCTTACTTTTCAAGATATATTACCTCCAAAATTTACAACTTTGATTTGTATACTAAATATATTGTATAAGATATTTTGTTTTGTGTCATTTTAAATATTGTAAAAAGTATTAATTGTTTTTCATAATTTAAATTAAATTATTGATACAAAATAAATTACATAAATTTAAAAATAATAAATTAATGCTTGACAATAATACAAATCTCTGTTATTTTTAAAGGAAATATTTTTATTGTAATATTTAATTATATTATTTATGAATAAGACCTATAAGGAGGAATTTTAATGGAATTTGTTGGAGAAGGACTTACTTTTGACGATGTCCTTTTATTACCCTGTAAATCTGAAGTGCTTCCCAAGGAAGTAAAAATAAACACTCTATTAACTAAAAAGATTAAATTAAATATACCTTTGATGAGTGCCGGAATGGATACTGTTACGACAGCAAAAATGGCTATAGCTATGGCAAGAGAAGGAGGAATAGGGATTATCCATAAGAATATGACTATCGAAGAGCAGGCTATGGAAGTGGATAAGGTGAAGAGATCTGAACATGGAATTATAACGGATCCTTTTTATTTGTCCGCGGTTCATAGTGTTTCCGATGCTCTTGAGCTTATGGAAAGATATCACATATCAGGGGTTCCTATTACAAATGATGACGGAAAATTAGTAGGCATAATTACTAACAGAGACATTAGGTTTGAACGGGATACAAGTAAGAAAATAGACGAAGTTATGACTAAAAAGAATCTTGTGACTGCTGATACATCTATTTCTATGGATGACGCCTTAGAAATAATGAAGGAACATAAGATTGAAAAGCTTCCTTTAGTTGATAAGAATTTTATATTGTCAGGTCTTATCACAATCAAGGATATTGAAAAATCAATAAAGTATCCAAATGCGGCCAAGGATGAATCGGGAAGGTTACTTGCAGGGGCGGCAGTGGGGATTACCCACAATATGATGGAAAGAGTAGATGCATTGGTAAAGTCAAAGGTGGATGCAATAGTTCTTGATACTGCCCATGGACACTCTAAAGGTGTAGGAGAAGCGGTAAAGAAGATTAAATCCAAGTACCCGGATCTGCAATTGATTGCAGGTAATATAGCTACTGGAGAAGGAGCGAAGTATTTAATAGATGCAGGAGTGGATGCAATAAAAGTGGGAATAGGGCCGGGTTCCATATGTACAACGAGAGTAGTTACGGGTATAGGAGTTCCTCAAATGACTGCTGTAGTAAATTGTGTTAATGTAGCAAGGAATTATAATATTCCGGTTATTGCTGATGGAGGAATAAAATATTCCGGAGATATAACTAAGGCTATGGGCGCAGGTGCTAATGCAGTAATGATCGGTTCATTGTTTGCGGGAACGGAAGAAAGTCCCGGAGATGAAGAATTATATGAGGGAAGAAGATTTAAAGTATATAGAGGAATGGGTTCTTTAGCAGGTATGGCCGCCGGCGGTAAGGATAGGTATTTTCAGGAGGATTCTAAGAAATTAGTTCCGGAAGGCGTGGAAGGAAGAGTTCCTTACAGAGGACCATTAGGAGATGTAGTATTTCAGCTTATGGGAGGATTAAGAGCAGGAATGGGGTATGTTGGAGCTAAGAACATTGATGAACTTCATGAGAAAGCCAGATTTATAAAGATTACAAATGCCGGATTAATAGAAAGTCATCCCCATGATATTAACATAACTAAAGAAGCTCCAAATTATAGCAAGAGATAGTTAAAGGAGGGTATATTTTGATAATTATTCTTGATTTTGGGGGGCAATACAGTCAGCTTATAGCCAGAAGAGTAAGAGAAGCAAAAGTATATTGTGAGATAGTACCATATAATCATCCTATCGAAAAAATAAAAGAGAAATCTCCTGACGGAATAATTTTGTCGGGAGGTCCTGCAAGTATTTATGCAGCAAATTCACCGAAATGCAGTGGGAAAATATTTGAGATGGGAGTTCCCGTATTAGGTATATGTTATGGCAATCACCTCATAGCTCAGCATTTTGGCGGAAATGTGAAGAGATCTCCGTCAAGAGAATATGGAATAACCGAAGTGAAGATAAATGAAAGCAGTTTATTGTTTGAAGGATTAGAAAATAAGATGAATTGCTTAATGAGTCATACGGACTATATTGAAAAAGCTCCCGAAGGTTTTAATATTATAGGCAGTACGGAAAAATGTCCTGTAGCAGCTATGGAAAATCCAAAATATAAAATTTATGGAGTGCAATTTCATCCGGAAGTTGTCCATACTGAAAAAGGAAAAGAGATATTATCCAATTTTTTATTTAAAATATGTAAATGTATTGGCAACTGGAACATGGATGATTTTATTGAATTTTCCATAAATGCTATAAGAAACCAAATCGGAAAGGGAAAAGCTATATGTGCCCTGTCTGGAGGAGTAGATTCTTCTGTGGCAGCAGTTCTTGTCCATAAAGCCATAGGAGACAATCTTACATGTGTCTTTGTAGACCACGGATTGCTGAGAAAAGATGAAGCCAAACAGGTAATAACTGTATTCAAAGAAAAATTTCATATGAATCTTATTGCTGTAGATGCGAAAGAAAGGTTTTTAGAGAAACTTAAAGGAATAACAGAGCCTGAAAAGAAACGAAAAATTATTGGAGAAGAATTTATAAGAGTATTTGAGAAAGAACAGAAGAAACTTTCAGGGATTGAATATTTGGTTCAGGGGACCATATATCCCGATGTAATAGAGAGCGGAACAGGAAGGGCAGCTACTATTAAAAGCCATCATAATGTAGGAGGACTTCCGAAAGACGTAAATTTTCAATTGGTCGAACCTTTAAGACAGCTTTTTAAGGACGAGGTAAGGAAAGTAGGGAAAAATCTGGAGCTTCCTGAAGAAATAGTACAAAGGCAGCCTTTCCCGGGGCCGGGTCTTGCTATTAGAGTATTGGGCGAGGTAACGGAAGAAAAACTGAAAATTGTTCGTGAATCGGATTTTATATTTAGAGATGAAATAAAAAAAGCTAATTTGGAAAAAGAAATTTGGCAGTACTTTGCGCTTCTCCCCGGAGTGAGAAGTGTAGGAGTAATGGGAGATGAAAGGACTTATTCTTACACTGTGGCCTTAAGGGCAGTTACCAGCACAGATGGAATGACCGCAGATTTTGCAAAGATACCTTTAGATATATTAGAAAAGATTTCAAACAGAATAGTTAATAATGTAGAAAATGTTAACAGAGTTGTTTATGATATTACGAGTAAACCACCAAGTACGATCGAGTGGGAATAGGAAACAAATACCAGAAATTCATATAAACAACATTGAATTTCTGGTATTTGTTTTTTTAAGACATTTTAGGAGATGGAATGTGCAGCAGTCTCATAATATCTTTTTCAGATTCCAATACTCGTTCTGCAATAAAGTCTATGAATGGTTTGTCATTCTTGTGAGCTTGCTCCAGTAGACTTATATATTCCAGTCTTAAGTTTAGTGGAATTATGGCTAACACATATCCATCCTGAATGAGTGACGTATTCATTAACAGCCGGGCAAGCCTTCCGTTTCCGTCAATGAAGGGGTAAATGAATACAAAACGTTTATGGAGCTATGCCGCAAATTCCACTGAATGATATTTCTTTCTTTCTGATTTAGAATATAATATCAATATTATTATAATATATATTGTTACTAACTAATGACTGAAACCATGAGCGTACATAGCTATTTCAATTAAAGGAGAAAACTTCTAATGTCAAAGAATTCCATAGAGAAATTTTTTATGTATTTGCAATTATTTTAGGTTTAATTTATCCTAAAATAATTATATACTATAAAGTAGAAGGGAAGAAGGAGAAATAATATGAAATATTATGTTACAATTGAAGAGTTGGTCAGCAAGGCATTTGAGGTTGAAGCTGATGATGCTTGCAAGGCGGCACAAATTACAGAGAGAAAGTACAAATGTGGCGAATTTATTTTAGATCCCGGTAGTTTGGTATGTAAACAGATGATGGTTGAAGATGAAAATAACATATCCGCAACGGAATGGATGGAGTTTTGATATTATGAATTTAGTTTTCGATAAGCAGTTAGCGATTTCTTATAAGAGTAATTCCCAGAAAATTCGAGTAATGAGTGAAACTTGGATAGAAAGAAATGTTTTTTGCCCATATTGTGGAAATAGTAGAATATCGAAGCTGGCAAACAATATCCCTGTTGCTGATTTTAAATGCAAATGTTGTGGCGAAATATTCGAACTGAAAAGCAAGAAGGGAAGATTTGGAAAGGAAGTAGCGGATGGTGCTTATGATACAATGATAGAGCGTATCACAAGCTATTCAAATCCTGATTTATTCTTGCTTCAATATGATGAATTTAATGTCACGGATTTAATTGTTGTGCCAAAATTCTTCTTTGTCCCTGATATTATCAAGAAAAGGAGGCCTTTATCCCCGACTGCAAAACGTGCAGGGTGGACAGGTTGCAATATAATTTACGATAAAATACCATTCCAAGGGAAAATTGAGATAATCAAAGATCGGACAGAAATTGATAAGAAAGTTGTTATTAATAACTATCATAAAGCAATTAATTTGAAAATAGATAATATATCAAATCGAGGATGGTTATTTGATGTCCTTAATTGTGTTAATAAAATTACCAGTTATTATTTTTCATTAAATGATGTTTATGAATTTGCAGACGATTTACATAAAAATCATATTAACAATAATAATATTGAAGCTAAAATAAGACAACAATTACAGATTTTAAGAGATAAAGGTTATATTGAATTTTTGGGTAGAGGAAAATATAAAAAACTTTAGCTCTTGATAATTGTTCTACGATATGTTAAAATATTACCCAATTAAGCAATATTACACAATTTTTAGTGAAATTGCATACACATAAAGTGAGTGTATCTAAGGTAGACTTGAATTTGGGTTATACCTAAGCGATACAGGGATAGTTTTGAATTTCCTACACGCAGATTAAATTAAACCTGCGGAGTCACTATCTAAAAAGTGATTCTGCGGGTTTTTATATTATTTTTTATTATTATAAGGGGGGCTTGATATGCTGAGAAAAGAATTTCCAATATTAGAATTTGACGATACAAAAGAGGCCGTTATTGAACCGCACAAAACAATAGAGAAATTAAATGTACCGGAATATGGGGTAATGTGCTTTTTTAATGATATTTTACAGAAGTTTAAAAATCAAGGTAAATTAAGGACTGTAGCCTCTTTTAAATCTGAGATGGGGGAAAATCCCATGTATGAATTGGAATACGAAGGAAATAAAGTTGCCGTTTTTAACCCTGGCGTAGGCGCTCCATTGGCTGCTTCAGTATTGGAAGAAGCAATAGCTATGGGTATAAATAAATTTATTGCCTGTGGCAGTGCCGGGGTTTTAAATAAGGAAATCGCAGTTGGTCACATTATAATACCAGATTCAGCGGTAAGAGACGAAGGAATGTCATACCATTACCTTCCACCAAGTAGAGAAGTAGAAGCTAACAGAGAGGCAGTAGAAGCAATAAAAGAGGTTTTGAAAAACTATAAATATAAATATTTGATATCAAAGACATGGACAACAGATGCTTTTTATAGAGAAACGCCGCAAAAAGTGAAGTTGAGAAGAGAAGAAGGATGTTCAACTGTTGAAATGGAAGCTGCTGCTTTCTTTGCAGTAGCAAAATTCAGAAATATAAAATTTGGGCAGATATTATATGGTGGGGACGATGTAAGCTGTGAAGAATGGGATTCAAGAAGTTATAATACAAGAGATCACATAAGAGAGAATTTATTTTGGCTTGCTGTTGAAGCCTGTTTGAAACTATAAAAAAGGAGAAATGAATATGTATTTTAAAAAAATTGTAGGACAAAAATGTTATTTGTCTCCGATAAATGAGGAGGACTACGAAAAATATACCGAATGGGTTAATGACATGGAAGTAGCTGCAGGACTTATATTTGCATCTAAGCTCATAGGACCGGAAGCCGAAAAATTAACTTTAGAAAGGCTTTCTATTGACGGATATAATTTTGCCATTATAGACATAAAGAAAGATGAACTCATTGGGAACTGTGGATTTCCAAAGTTAGACCAGTTAAACAAAGCAGGAGAAGTGGGAATATTTATTGGCAATAAGGACTATTGGGGCAAAGGTTACGGACAGGAAGTACTAAAACTTTTGTTGGACTTTGGCTTTAATATATTGAATTTGCACAATATCTCTCTAAAAGTATATTCATTTAATCAACAAGCAATAAAATGTTATAAAAAAGTTGGTTTTAAAGAGGCGGGGAGAATTCGTGAATCAAAATTTATAGCGGGAAAAGCTTATGATGAGATTTTTATGGATATCTTGGATAAAGAGTATGAGTCGGTTTATATAAATGATATAGTGGGGAAAAAACTGCAGAAATAAAAAAATGGGGCAGAGTGAGTTTAAAGAGTATATCATATTATAAATACATGTTATAATCTAAATATAAATAAAAATGATATATATAGAATTGTCTTTATTGTTTCAGGAAAGTAGGGGATAATATGATTCCGCTCAGGGATAGCGAACCAAGTAGAAAAGTTCCCTTGGCTACGCTGTTTATTATATTTTTAAATGTTATGGTATTTATAAAACAATTCACCTTGCCTTATGACGAAGCTTTAAATATGGTATATAAATATGCTTTTATACCGGCACGCTTTGCCAACGGATTGACCGACATTAGATCTTATATTCCCTTGTTCACAAGTATGTTTATGCATGGGGATATAATTCATATCGTCAGCAATATGTGGTCATTATGGCTATTTGGCGATAATGTGGAAGAACGTATGGGATTTTTTAAATTTATTGTTTTTTATATATTAACCGGCTTGATAGCAGAATTTGCCAATTTTATCTTTGACCCGATATCAAATATACCGACCCTGGGAGCCTCAGGAGCTATTGCGGGGGTGATGGGAGCCTATTTCATAATGTTTCCTCATTCCAGAATATTAACTTTAATCCCTATTATTCCGTTTTTCATACGGATACCTGCCGGGGTTTTTCTGTTTTTATGGTTTATTAGCCAACTTCGTTCGGGTATTTATGGAATTGCAGGGGGAATAGCCTGGTGGGCCCACATATTTGGTTTTTTGTCAGGAGTATTTTTATATAGGAAATTCCTCAAAAGAAGGAAAAGTTACAACTATTATTCCAAGTAATCTTACAATGCTATGAATAGGTATTTTTTTGAATATTGATGAATCAAATTGTAAAAGATAAGTTTAAGCGCTTGAACTTATCTTTTTTTTATGGCATATGATATTAATTTCGCATTAATTACACAAAAATTAAAAAATATAAAAAAATATTCCTAAAAATTAAAATATATATTGAAATTATATACCGTTTTGAATATAATATAAGTAACAGCGATGAAAGCGCTTTTATAAAAATATAAGGAGAGGATTAACATGGCAGACATTCGTCTAATAAGAGTAGACTTCAGATTGATGCATGGACAGGTTATTGCAAACTGGTTGAATCAAGTAGATGGAAATGCAATTATGATTGTCAACAAACAATTATCGAAAGATCCGTTTATGAATAATGTATACAAAATGGCGGCACCAAAGGGAGTAAAAGTAAGTATTTTTGATCTTGATACAGCACTGGAAAAGATTAAAAGTGAAAAATATACTTCTAATAGAAAATTGATTGTATTGTTTAAATCAGTTACAGATGCCAAAGAAGCGTATGAGAAGGGTTTCCCTATCAGCGAACTTCAAGTTGGAGGCCTTGGTTCAGGGCCAGATCGGGTACAGATTACAAATCAAATTTATCTAAACAAGGAAGATACAGATAAATTACTTGATATGAATGGAAAGGGGGTAAAGGTTTATTTACAGGCTGTACCAAAGGAATCTGAACTTTCAATTGATAAAGCAGCAGAAAAAGTCAAATAATTGAAAGAAAAAAAGTTATAAGGAGGAAAGAAGGATGAATAATTTCATTCAAGCACTATTAATTGGCTTGGTGTACTGGCTGGGAACCAATCGTTTATGGTATGGAACAACGACAGTTATCAGACAACCATTAGTAATGGCAGTACCCTTAGGACTAATTATGGGAGATATTCAAACAGCAATGATAATCGGCGGGACATTACAGCTGATATATTTGGGAGCCATTGCACCCGGAGGAAATATTCCGGCAGATGAGGCATTTGCAGCATGTGTAGCTATTCCCATTGCAATTAAAACAGGGATTAGCGCAGAAGTAGCAGTATCACTGGCAGTGCCGGTAGGACTGTTAGGTGTACTTCTTGATACATTGCGTAGAACATATGCATCTGCATTCGTAAGACTGGCAGATAAAGCAGCAGAAAAGGGAGACGGAAAAGCATTAAGAAGAGCATGCTTTTGGTATCCTTTCTTTGCAGCAATTCCGTTACGTGTGATTCCGGCATTCTTAGCGGCATATTTTGGAGCTGACGCGGTACAGGCATTTATGAACTGGATACCGGCTTGGGTAACAAACGGATTGCAAGTAGCAGGAGGAGTACTTCCGGCATTAGGATTTGCGGTAACAATGATTGTAATAGGAAAGAAATCATTATTACCATACTTTTTAGTAGGATTTATAATAATGGCATATTCGGGAATTAGTACTATTGGAATCGCAATATTAGGTTTATGTATTGCATTGCTACAGGGGAACTTTGCCCCAGCAACAGCAAACGGAGGTGAATCAGATGACGACTAATGTAGCGGAAAGAAAGCTTACAAGGAAAGACGTGATAAAGGCATGGTTGAGATATTATACAGTAACTGAAGTAGGAAACAGTTATGAACGACTGACAGCTTTGGCATTCGGATTTGGAATGGCACCGGTACTGGAAAAGTTATATGGAGATAATCCGGAACAGCTTAAAGAAGCATATAAACGTCATGTTTCATTTTACAATTCAGAAGGAACATGGGGTTCACTGATAGTGGGAATAGCCATGGCGCTGGAAGAAGAAAACGCAAATAAGGTGTCCAAGCCGGAATATGATTCGGCAACAGATGAAGAAAATGCAACAGAGATGATAACGAATATTAAGATAGGTTTGATGGGACCTTTGGCAGGAATCGGAGACTCCATCGATATGGGAACTATACGACCAATTTTCCTATCTTTGTTTATACCGTTAGCAGCAAAAGGGAACATTCTTGGAGGAATCGGACCGTTAGTACTATTTGGAGTGTACATGTCATTCTTGGCATACTTCTTGGTGAGACAAGGATATACATTAGGACGAGACTCGGTAGCAAGTGTATTACAGTCGGGAAGAATCAGTAAATTAATAGACTCGGCAGGAGTATTGGGTCTGTTCATGATGGGAGCATTGAGTGCATCCTATGTAAAACTAACGACAAAGGTAGTTATCAATACAAGTGGAGGAGCATTTAAGATCCAAGATACATTGGATGGAATGTTACCGAAGTTATTACCTTTAGCAGTAGTATTTCTAATTTATTATTATATTAAAAAGAGAGGTCCGAAATACCTGAGAATTGTAGGTGCGATTATAGGATTTTCATTGTTGTTGTCATTATTAGGTATCGTTTAATTTTTAAAGTATACATGAACAATTAAATAGGTACATGTTAAACATGTACCTATTATTAATTTTGGGAGGAATACAATGAAAAAAGTTGCAATTGTAAATGCTAACAGTTTTGGACGCTATTTTCCGGAATTTATTGATATTTTGAAAGAGAATGTAGGAGAAGTCACAAGATTTAAATTTCCGTCCGATATTTCTGCAGAGGAACTTTCAAAAAAACTACAGGGATATTCATATCTGATTGTTGGAACAACTCCTAAATTTTCAAAGAAATTCTTTGAAAAGACCCCGTCAGTAGAATATATTGCCCGTTTCGGCATTGGTTACGATAATGTAGATGTGTTGGGAGCAAAAGAATTTGGCGTAGTTGCATCTAATATTCCCGGATATTTAGAAAAAGAAGATGTGGCAGAACAGGCAGTTGCTTTGGTGTTGGCTTTGTGTAAACATATAGTCAATGCTAATGCGGCGGTTCGTAAAGATGAGTGGAATGTCGATCGTGGAAGATTTTTAGGACGTAGAATCAATGGAAAGACAGTAGGAATCTTAGGATTTGGTAATATCGGTTCAACTTTTGCAAGAATATTATCTAAAGGATTTCAGTGTAAGATTTTAGCATATGATCCCTATTTATCAGCAGAGGAAATTGAAAGACGTGGAGGAGAAAAGCGAGAATTAAATGATTTGTTAAAAGAAAGTGATATTGTTTCATTGCATATTAACTTGACTAAGGAAAGCTATCATTTGATTTCGAAGGAAAAGCTGTCCCTTATGAAAAAAGATGCAATTCTTATAAATACTGCACGGGGTGAATTGGTAGATGAAGAAGCTGTTGCCCAGGCATTAGAAAACCGAGAACTCGCTGGTTATGGTGCAGATGTAATTGAAAATGAACCCCCTAAAATGGATCATCCCCTTTTACCTCTTGAATATGCAATTATTACGCCTCATGTGGGGACATACAATGCTGAATGTAACCGCCAAATGTGTCAGAGCGTTGTTGATGATGTGATCCGTGTTTATCATAATGAAAAACCCAGTATCGTACTTGAAAAATAAAGGAGGGAAAATAAAACATGGAACAAAATAACAAATTAGAAGAACTTAAGCAATTTGACACTCCAAGTATTACAAATGTGGTAGCTACTTATCCTGATAAAGACTATTGTCTTGGATTATATCATCCATGGAAAGGAAAGTGGTATACAGATCAAACATTGAAATGCATGTATCCTGAATTGGGCAGAACGGTAGGATATGCGGTAACCTGCACTTATGGCCTTCCCGACCCGAACTTTACAAATTTGAAATTTGCCGATGTGTTGAGGGCAGTTGCAAAAATGTCAAAACCGGTTGTTTTAATTGTAAAACAGAACATGCCGGAAGAAATTAAAAATATCAATGGCATGCTGGGGGGCAATATGATGACTGCATTAAAATCTGCTGGTGTAGTCGGCGTTATTTCTGATGGCCCTTCCAGGGATATTGATGAAATTCGGCCTTTAAAAATGCAGTACATGTTAACAGGTATTACGGCCGGACATGGCAAATTTGCTGTACATTCTGTTAACACTCCAGTTGAAGTATGCGGCATGCAGGTTGCCCCCGGAGATATCGTTCATATGGACGAAAATGGCGCAGTAAAATTTCCGGAAGAATGTTTAGATGATGTAATTAAATATGCAGAAAGGCTAAGAGAAATTGAATCGAAACGTCAGGGAATGATGAGAAATACTAATGATGTAGAAGAATTAATTAAGATTATGAGTGGATTATACGACTAATCAAGTTAAAGGAGAATAATATAATGGAAATTCCAAAAGAAACTAAATACGGTTGTTTGACATCAAAATTTCATGCGGAAGTTCGTATGATTTCTCTTCCTGACGAATTAAAATCAGGAGAAATTTTGATTCGCCAGGAAGCATGTAACATCTGTACTGCAGATTATACACAATGGCTTGGACAACGGGAACATCGAGGTTATCCAATGGCCGGTGGACATGAAGGCGTGGGAACTGTAATTGCAAAGGCCGATGATGTATATGAATTTAATTTGGGAGATCGAATCGCTTTTATTTTTCCATATTGTGGGCATTGTAAAAACTGTAAAATGGGAAGACAGGATGAATGTACATGCCGAGAAAAAGTAAAGCTTCCGTTAAAGGGGACCCAACAATATTTTGGATTTTCACAATACATGGTTCGTCATTCAAGATACTGTGTAAAAATTTCAAGAAAATTGCCATTGCCGGAAGCATGTTTTGTAGAACCTGTTGCCACAGTATTAAATGCTCAGAACAATTTAACCCATCGCCTTGGAGATACGGTTCTTGTTATCGGAGGAGGAACTATGGGTTTATTGAATGCTGAAGTTGAGAGATTACGCGGATCAAAGGTAATTGTCTCAGAGGTGATGGAGGAAAAATTAAAAAAAGCTGAAGAGATGGGATTTGAAACTATAAATCCGCAGGAGACAGATATAAAAACTGTGATTGATGAATTTACCGATCATAAAGGTCTGGATATAGTCATTCTTGCAGTTGGAAATCAGGTTGCTTTGAATCAAGCCTTAGATCTTATTAAGAAGAAAAACGGGCAGATATTGTTCTTCTCAGCCTCATATCCGTCAGCTGAATTGAATATACCGGCAAATAGGATCCACTATGACAAGTTAAGACTTCTTGGGGCATTTAATTCAACATTGATTGATTTCTATCAAGCATCGAGATTATTGGGGAACAAATTAGTCAATGTGAGCAAGCTGGTTGATTCAATATATGATTTAAACGATATACAAGAAGCTTTCAAACGAGCCAGCGAACCGAACACTTATCGTGTCTGCGTTAAATTGAACGAATGGGAGGATGAATAGTACATGATAGTGTCTTTTAAGGATATGTTGCAGAATGCAACGGATGGGAAATATGCAGTAGGAGCCTTTAATATCGGGAATAAAGATATTTTAGATGCGACTATTGCTGCAGCAGAAGAAAAAAAGATTCCTGCAATTGTTGCCGTATCTGTGCCGGAAATGAATTTTTTAGGGGATGAATTTTTTTCTTATGTAAAAGTACGCCTGAAAAAATCGGAAGCCCAATTTTGTTTACACCTGGACCATGGTTCAAATTTGGAAGATATAAAACGAGCTATCAATAATGGCTGTACTTCGGTAATGATTGATGCATCAAATAAAAGCTTTGAGGAAAATGTAAATATTACTAAAGAAGTAGTTGATTATGCACATTCATTAAATGTTTATGTTGAAGGAGAATTAGGAACAATTGGAAATACAGGTAATAGTTCCTGCGGAGAAGGGCTTGATACTTCAATCATCTATACAGATCCGGATAAGGCAAAAGAATTCTGTGAATTGACAGGAGTAGATGCTTTAGCAGTTGCCATCGGAACTTCCCACGGAATGTATCCGAAAGGGAAAACGCCAAAACTAAGAATTGATATTCTTCAAAAAATTCGTGAAAGAACATCAGCTTTTCTTGTATTACATGGAGGTTCAGGTAACGCTGATGAAGAAGTGATTGAATCCATAAGGCATGGGATTTCTAAAATAAATATTTCCAGTGAAGTGAAAAAAGCATATTTTGAAGAACTTTATAAGTATTTGGGAGAATACCCTGATTCGGTAAAAACTCAGGTGGTGTTTCAGTCTCCTATAAAAGCGGCAAAAGATAAAATTGTGGAGAAAATGAAGATGTTTATGAAGAACTGAGATAGTTGGGAATGCCCTAAAAACATTTTTTAACGTTTTTAGGGCATTTTTGTTATACAGGATTGCGGAGATGAAAATTGGGAAACTTAATTATAATAACTTTAAAACATTAGAAACAACAAATTTGATTTTATCAGGATCAATATCAAGATCCCTTCTCGTTCCGATATTTTCACAGACAAATTTATTGCCTGCCTGGTTACCTCCGGCGAAAATTATACAGTGATCATATATATTCGCACTGCTGTAATTTGTCTGGTTTTTTTCAAATCGGAGAATTGATGAGTCAAGTTTTTTAAGTTCATCTTTAAAAGTATCACTGTAATTAACCGCTATATTTTTTCCTGACCCGATACAGTCAAGCAGGATAAATCGTTTTCTATGTGCAGAATCTCCTAAAAATTCTTTTATCATTTGGTCTCCCATATTGTTGATACATCCAAAGTCAGTAAGAACAAAGGCAACATTTTTTTGTTGCTTAGGTGTTAAAGTGGAAGCGATTGCAAGACAACCAATAACTCCCGAAGTATTTCTGTTTAAATTATGAGAATTGGGGATTCCTTTTGAATAATGAACAATTAGATAAATACCGATGATATAGACCGAAAGCGTCATAAAATCTTTCCAACTGAAAAATCCTTCTAACCATTTTATCCTTAAAAAGTGAGCTGAAAATATAAAACAAAGGACAGTAATGAAAAGTAATGGGATAAATGCAGTTAGGCTATATAAAAGTTTTCTGTTTCTTATATCAAAAGGATAATATTTGTAAAATCCAAAATTTTTTGACGGTGTATCATAATTTGCCATAATTATAGTATCTGCCTTCTTGACATCTCCGATAATTAAGTCAATCGCTTTTCCTTTTGAACCTTGCGGTGAAAGTATTGAAGTTTTATATCCCATACCTTTAAATTCGGGTTCAATATTATTAATAAATCTGATTTTTTCTTTTTTTCGAAACCTTTTTTTAGCTATTACTCCATATTTTAATATGGAATCTTTCATATCAAAATCCATAAGGCAAACCTCCTTTTTTCTACACTAAAATTATATCATACTTAAATCCAAAATGAAATAAAATTCTAAATATAATATTTTTAACTTGAAAAATTATTCTATTCATGATAGTATAGAAATGAATTGAGAGCGCTTACTTATGAAAATAGAAAGTTTTAGAAAGGAGGAAGTGACTTAAGTCATGAAGTAGAATGATTGGAATTTTAATAGTAACCCATGGAAAAATGGCAGAAGGTATTGCTGACAGTGCGAGGATGATTATGGGCAATAATGAACAATTTGATTCAATTGGATTATTTCCTGATAAGGATTTAGATCAGTTTAAAGCTGATATCAAAAAGAAATTTTTAGAGTTGGATACTGGTGACGGTGTAATCATATTCGTTGATTTATTTGGAGCTTCGCCATATAACATTACAGCCTTAAATCTACACGAATTGCTAAGTGAGAAGAAAAAAGTTAGAGTGATTACAGGTGTAAATCTTCCAATGGTGATTGAAGTATTGAATATGAGAAACATCGAAGAGAATATTGATTCTTTATATAAATCTTGTTTGACTACAGGAAAAGACGGCATCAAAGAATTATTAGAAGAAATGGCTTCAAATGAATGTGAAGATGATGAGGAGTAGAAAGGAGTAAAAAATAATGGATATCAGTAAGCATGTTCAAGCTGTTGAAACTTTCAAAGAGATTACTGAAATGGAATTAAGTGAATTTGTAAAGAATCTAAGTACAGAGGAATTAAATCCGGCTTACAATTTGATTGTTAAGGCTAAAAAGAATGGAAATCGTGTTCATGTTACCGGAATTGGGAAACCTTCCTATGTAGCTGGTTACATTGCTTCCTTATTTTCGTCTACCGGTACTCCTGCCTATGTTCTTCATGGGACCGAGGCGATTCATGGATCCAGCGGGCAAGTAAAAGAAGGGGATATAGTAATTGCAATTTCTAACAGTGGTGAAACAGAAGAACTTATAAAAACAGTCACTACAGTTAAAAATAACGGAGCAAAAGTTATATCGGTTTCAGGAAACAGAGAATCATGGTTGGCTAAACAGGGAGATGCTTTCTTATTTGCAGGCGTAGATAAAGAAGGAGGACCTTTAAACAAAGCACCTCGTATTTCATACTTGGCCGAAATTGTTGTTTTGCAAGCTTTATCTATTGCACTTCAAAATGAAGAGAATATTGATTTACAGGATTATAAAAAATGGCATCCAGGCGGAGCCTTGGGAAAATCAATTAAATAGGACAATTTATAATAAGAAGAAAAGAGGCGTTAGACAGTGAAAGGAAAAATTTTAATAACACCAAGGGCATTTGCTAAGAATGGAATGAAGGAAATTGAAAAATTAAAACAACAAGGATGGGAAATTCATCTGAATGATACAGGCAAATCATATAGCCATGAAGAATTTGTAAAATATGCGAAAGATGTTGATGGTATCATTATTGGCGTTGATATTGCAGATCGTGAGATGCTTAAGGGCTGTAAAAATTTGAAAGCTATTGCCAAGTATGGTGTTGGTGTTGATAATATTGATTTAGATACTGCAAAAGAATTAGGAATCAAAATTTCAAGGACTGTCGGTTCTAACTCGGTGTCAGTTGCAGAGCATACAATAGCATTAATGTTTGCATGTGCTAAACGTATTGTTGACGGAGCAATTAACGTTAAAAATGGAAAATGGAACAAGAACTACGAAATAGAACTTATGGGTAAAAAAATCGGTATTATTGGCTTTGGCAATATTGGAAGACATGTAGGCAGGCTTGCTCAGGGTATCGGCATGAATGTATGTGCGTATGATGTATTTCCTATTAATGAGAAATATGCAAAGGAACATAATATCCAAATATGTTTGCTGGATGAACTGGTTAGAACCAGTGACGTTATTACTATTCATACGCCCCTGACATCTGAAACAAAGGATATGATCAATGCCGAGCGTTTAAAAGAAATGAAAACGACAGCAATTGTGATCAATGCAGCCCGAGGCGGAATTATAAATGAAGCTGATCTGTATGAAGCATTAGTGAACAAAGAAATTTTTGCTTCCGGATTTGATGTTTTCTCAACGGAGCCACCAAAAACTGATGAGAAACTGTTACGTCTGGACAACTTTATTTTAACTCCTCATGCTGCTTCAAAAACTTTAGAAGCTGATATGAATACGATAAAGATGTCAATTACAAACCTTATTACAGATATCGAAGGATAAGTGAGGAAGGAAATAAAAATGAAAAACAGATTAAGAGAATGTTTAGAAGGTAAAAAAAATATTATAGCTACACGTATTAACAGTACATGGCCAATGATAGCGGAAGTTGTAGGAGCCACAGGCTTATATGATTATATTGAGTTTTTGGGCGAATATGCTCCGTATAACCAATATGATTTAGAAAATATTGCAAGGGCATGTGAACTTCATAATATGTCATGCATAATTAAAATAGATTATGCCAACCGCGACTATGTAGCTCAAAAGGCATTGGCTTCAGGATTTCAAGGTATTCTGTTTACTGATCACAAAACAGCAGAAGAGGTAGAAAATACATTAAAAATGGTAACACCGTCGATTCCCCATGAGGGTGGAAGACTTGGATATGTCAGCCGTCGTTTCTATAAGAACGAAGGTTTTAAAAATCAGTTGACCTATGCAGCCGAAGTAAAAAAATGTGTTATGGGATTTATGATTGAAAAAGTGGAAGCAGTAAAAAATATTGAGGAGATATGTCAAGTTCCCGGGGTTGACTTTGTTCAGTTTGGACCTGCTGACTTTTCTATGAATAGTGGATTCAACGCAAAAGAAGAAGTTGAGAAAGTAAGAGAAGCGGAAGAAAAGGTAATTAAAACTGCATTGAAATATGGAGTTAGTCCGAGGGCTGAAATTAACTCTGCCGAAGAAGCAGAACGCTATATCAAATTGGGGGTAAGACATTTTGCCTTAGGTTCAGAATTGAAAATTGAGAAGATGTTCTGGACAGACAATGGTGAATGTTTAATGGGAAAACTCAACGATTTGAGAGGAGAAAAAATATGAAAATTGTAGTATTGGATGGATATACTTTGAATCCGGGAGATTTAAACTGGAATCAAATCAAAACTTTGGGAGATATTATTATTTATGATAGAACAGATTCAGCTGACATAATCTCGCGTATCGGAGATGCAGAAGTTGTATTGACAAATAAAACTCCTATTCGAAAAGAAACGATGAAAGCATGTCCTAATATAAAACTGATTAGTGTTTTAGCTACGGGATATGATGTAATTGATATTGAAGCAGCAAAACAACTGGGAATTGCAGTTTGTAATGTTCCGGCTTACGGCACATATTCTGTTGCTCAATTTGCAATTTCATTGTTGTTAGAAATTTGTTACCATGTAGGATATCATGACAATGCGGTTAAAGAAGGAAGATGGGAAAACAGTGCTGACTGGTGTTTCTGGGATAAGCCGTTATTGGAATTGTATGGCAAGACTATGGGTATTATTGGTTATGGTCGAATCGGCCAGACGACAGGAAGAATTGCAAGGGCCCTTGGCATGAAAATCATTGCTAATGATAAGCATGAAAATCCTACTCTAAAAGATGTTGAATATGTTTCTTTTGATGATTTGTGTTCCCGTGCAGACGTAATTGTACTTCATTGTTCCCTAACAAAAGAAAATCAGCAGTTCATTGACAAGAAAGCAATTGCCAAGATGAAAAAGAATGCAATTATTATAAACAATGCTCGAGGCCAACTGATTAATGAAAAAGATTTGGCGGATGCATTAAATGAGGGCAGAATATATGCTGCAGGAATTGATGTTGTTTCAAAGGAACCAATTGAAAAAGACAATCCGCTACTGAAAGCAAAAAACTGTTATATTACACCTCATATGTCTTGGGGATCGGTGGAAGCTCGAAAGCGTATTATGGATATGACTTACGAAAATATTCAAGGATATCTGAATGACAAAACTGTAAATAGAATAGTGTAAGAGATGAAATACAAAAGGAAATTTAGACAATGTCGCTTAAAGGAGGATTATTAAATGATAAATATTGAGGGAATTATTACACCTATTGTTACACCATTCAATAGAGATAAAGATCAGACGATTAACTATGATGCATTAAAACAACTAATTGATCGTTTAATTGAAAAAGGTGTAAAAGGGATTTTTATTTTAGGAAGTTATGGTGAATTCCACGTTGTCGATGATGATGAAAAATTGGAATTTGCAAAGAAGACGGTTGAAATTGTGAACCATCGTGTACCTGTTTATGTTGGTACCGGCGGAAACAGCACACGTAATGTGATCCGCTTATCAGAAAAAATCGAAAAAGTTGGTGCAGATGCGGTATCTATTATCACCCCATATTTTGTTTCACCTAATGATAAAGAAATTATAAACCACTACAAAACAATAGCGGCAAGTATAGATCTTCCAATTATTTTATACAATATTCCAAAGAACACAAAAATTAACTTGTCAAAAGAAATTGTTGCTGAATTGGCTAAAGTTGAGAATATTAAGGCAATCAAAGACAGCTCGGGTGACATGGAAAACTTGAAAGGTTATGTGGAAGCTGCTAAGGGAACGGATATGAAAGTTCTAATAGGTTCTGATTCTAAAATAGCTCCCGCAATTCGTTTAGGGGCAGCCGGCGCAATTGCCGGTACAAGTAATCTTATTACCGAAGTAGATGTTAATTTATATAATGCATTAAAATCAGGTAATGATGAAGAGGCAGATCGTTTACAGCAGGAAATTGAAGTATTGCGCAGTGCATTAAAGTTAGGTACGATACCTTCAGTTATGAAGCGTTCCCTTGAATTTACCGGTATTCCTGTTGGACCTGCACGTCTTCCGGTTATGGAAACTACGCCGGAAGTTGATGAAAAAATTAAAGAAATGCTTAAGCACTATAATTTGATTTAAAGAAATACTCTTTTCTGGTTTTAATCTTATTCAGATTTCTACCAGAAAAGAGTATTTTTATGTATATTTGATTTTCTTGTTCATTTCAATTATACTGATATTGATTTAATTTTCAGTTTAATATAAGTAGACGGTGAAATAATATTCCAATCTAATAAATGATGAAATTATTTATTCCGGAATTAATTAATTTATTCAATTGTGATTTATTTTACATTTAAAATTAATGAGAAAGGAAGTGGTGTCTTTGAGTTGTTTAATACAAATTAAAGAAGGATATTCGTTGCTCAGCAAAAATGAAAAAAAAGTAGCCGATTATATTTTGTCTCATCCTTTGGAAGTATATGATTATTCTGTTCAGCAGCTTGCAGAATCTTCGGGAACCAGCCCGTCTTGTATTATACGTTTTGTTAAAAAAATCGGCTTTGAAAGTTACACTCAGTTTCGGCTGATATTAGCAAAGGAATCGGAACGTCAGCTGATGTCCTCAGATGAGTTAATAGAAGAGGTGACTAAAAGTGATAGTATTCCGGAAATGCTGCAGAAATTTAAAAATTTTAATATAAACACAATTAATAAAACCTTTGAGAATTTAGACGAGGTAAAAATAAAAAAAGCTGTTGATATTTTAAGAAAAGCAAAAAAAATCTTTGTTGTCGGAGAAGGGACTTCGTCTCTTGTGGCTCAAGACCTTTCACATAAATTTATTTTGGTCGGAATCGATTCTTGCTGTCATTCGGATGCACATACACAGTTGACTCAGGTAAATGATTTAACTCCGGAAGATGCAATCGTTATCTTTTCATATTCCGGTTCGACACAATTAGCAAATTTTGCATTAAAACGTGCAAATGAATTAAATGTTCCGTCTGTTTCCGTTACACAAATTTCCAAATCATATTTGGCACGAAAAGCTACGGTACCAATATATGTTCCGGCTCTGGAAACCGAACGTAAGATCGGGTCAGTTGCTTCCAGGATTTCTACATCAATAGTATCGGATATTCTTTATTTAGGGACTGTTCAAAAGAATATTGACCAGATAAAGGAAAAAGTAACCGAGACGAGGAAGCTGTTAAGCCAATTAAAAGTGGATATATGATAAGATACTTCACTATGGGCTATAAAAAACCTCTGTTAAAATTTATTTAATCTTAGCAGAGGTTTTTGAATTCCAATATAATATTTTATATTGTCTATTCCTTTACAGCATCATCCTTGTCCGAATATTTTTTCTTACAATAATAATATACGGGCAGACCAATTAATGTCAAAGCAAGTCCTAACATGGAACCCTTAAATGAGTCTCTGATTGTTACGAATATTAGATATAGACCTCCAATACCTCCTATTATTGGTATTATGGGATAAAGAGGTACTTTATACAGTTTTTCATCTCTGGGATATTTCTTTCTCAGTATAAATATGCTGAATACTCCGAGAGTAAAGAATATCCATATAACAAATATACACAAATCGGTAATTGTATTAAAATTGCCTAACAGAATAAATATTATCGAAATCACTGTCTGAAATATTATCGAATTAACCGGTGTACCTAATTTTGGATTTACACGATTCAAAATTTTATATTTGGGAAGTTGCTTTTTTTGCCCCATTGCAAAGGCTACTCTTATCCCACTGGCTAATTGGGCATTTAGAGCAGCAAAGGAAGACAACAACATTCCTATTGTTATCAAAGTGGTTCCTCCGCGGCCAAAGAGTTTTTTGGAAACATCTACTCCTATACTTTCGGAAGCGGCTACTTGGGGTGCAGACATTACATTAAATATTGCCGTATTAAATAGAGCATAAACTATTATTACAAAGGCAAGACCTATTATTATAGCTTTAGGCAAATTTTTTTCCGGGTGAATCATCTCGTCGCCAAGAGTACAAGTATTCATCCAACCATCATAAGACCATAATACACCGAGAAGGGCAACTCCCGTTCCGGCACCCTTTATAATTCCACTGGTTGCAAAGCTGATATCATGGGCGGTACCGTTAATTAACCCAAAGATAATTATGGCAGCCATCGGAACTAATTTTCCTATGGTTGCAATGCCTTGCATCTGAAGGCTGAGCTTTGTGGATATTATCTGCAATATTACTATTAATAAGGTAATAAATATTGCAAATAATTTTAATTCCCATTTACCCATCGGTATAAAATAGGTTGCAAATGTAGCACAAGCTATTGCCAAAGCTGCTGAACCACCCGGACTTGAAATAATCACTTCTATCCATCCATACAAAAAACCGACGACATCATTGTATAATTCCACTAAATAAGTATAAAGCCCTCCTACTTTAGGAATATATGCAGCAATTTCTGATATGGTCAATGCACTGCACATTGAAATTAATCCTCCGACAATCCAAATGATCAACGCGGATGCTGATGAACCCATATTAACTAATACTACCGCAGGCTTTAAAAATATTCCTGTGCCGATTACAAATCCTATTACATATGCAATACCTTCCCGTAACCCGAGATTTCTTTTTAACTTTCCTTCTTCCTGATGCACTAATAATTCCCCTCCTTTTATATTATCAATTTTAATTAAGATACTTATAAGAAAAGCTTCCATTGAAGAATTATAATGTAGCTTTTCTTGAAACCCAATTAACGGGAAATTTATATTAATGAAATTTTGATTTCCCTATGGGTTATAAGAAAAGCTTCTATCAAAGTATAAAGTATAATGTAGTTTTTCCTGAAACTCATTTACGGAAAGTCCTCTTAGTCAATGTTTATAAGTGAGGACTTTCCTATTTGTTATAAGAAAATATTTGTTACTCGATTCCTAATACTTTTTCAGGAGAAGTATATGGTCTGTTTTGTTTTTTCCCTGTTTCTTCAAGAGTCAATTTTCCATCATAGGATGTAAGCCCTCTCCTTAAATATTTGTTATCAGTTAATGCTTTTTTAACGCCTTTATTAGCTATTTCCAAAGCATAAGGCAAGGTCGCATTACATAAAGAATAGGTCGAAGTTTGAGGGAATGCTGCCGGAATATTGTCTACACAGTAGTGCATAATCCCTTCTTCGATATATACAGGATCGTCATGGCTTGTGGATCTGCAAGTTTCTATAGCACCCGCTTCGTCACAGGCTACGTCTACAATTAGCGATTCCCGTTTCATTAACTTCAGCATGTCTCTTGAAACCAAATGATCTTTTCTCCATTTTGGCCATAATATACAATTCATTAAGACGTCTGTTCTTTTCAGGCATTTTATTAGATTTTGCTCATTTGAATATAATAACTCCACATTAGGAGGGAGTATCTCTTTGGCTCTTTCTAATTTATTTATGTCTATATCTAATATTGTAACTTTGTTTCCAAATGCTGATGACAATTCCGCTGCACCTATTCCTGAATTTCCCGCTCCGATAATAGTGACTTCCGGAGTTCTGATTCCATGAACTCTTGCAAGGAGAATTCCTTTGCCGCCGTGAATTTTCTGAGAAAAGTTGAGGGCTGCAATGAATCCTCCTTTACCTGCTATTTCACTCATTGGTTTAAGAAGAGGAAATTCACCGTTTTTATCGGTAACGTCTTCGTATGCGATGGCAGTTACTTTTTTTTCAAGAAGAGCATCGGTCTGATTTCTATGAGCATTGGAATGAATATAAGTAAAGACGATTAGCCCTTCTCTTAAGTATTTGTATTCCTCAGGAAATATTTCCTTTACTTTATAGACCATTTCAGAATTTCGATATAATTCTTCCGGAGTTTTCAATATCTTTGCTCCTTGAGATTCATATTCTTTATCGGAAAATCCGCTTCCATCGCCTGCTCCTCTTTCTACAAAAACAGTATGTCCTCTTTTTACAAATTCTTTTACTCCTTCCGGGGTACACGAAACTCTGTTCTCATTAGCTTTTATTTCTTTTGTTATTCCTATAATCATTAAATTTCCTCCTTTATGTTAATATTTTTAAACTGATAATAGATATTGCAAATGGAATGCCAAGATTAAACATCTTATTTTGCAGGTTATTTCAAAGCCTCAGTAAAAACATAAAGGAATCGTTTTCAAATAAAGACAAAAAGTTGTCTTTATTTTCTTTTTTAATAACTCTTATTATAATGAATATTAGCTATAAATAACGAAAGACAGATTATTGACAATTCTGACAATAACCTGTCTTTTATATA
>ENA-UOOI01000261-UOOI01000261.1-fermentation-metagenome-genome-assembly--contig:-NODE-261-length-68251-cov-8.985028_pt1 | contig 68251 bp, 61 predicted proteins | sample MGYA00245779_ERZ724027 | MGnify/ENA primary metagenome ERZ724027 (study PRJEB28704, sample SAMN03018318) | fermentation metagenome | biome: anthropogenic terrestrial biome; feature: soil; material...
TATAGGCTGATTTCCAGAACCATACATTGGATTATCCTCCTTTGTCTTGGTTACGATAAATTTGTTCTTCTATATTAACTATTCCTTCACTACCAGCGCAGTTTTCGTTGGTCGCGGGCCCGTTTTATCAAAGGATAAGGATATATATTCATAAGTAAAATATCTTCCGGATGCGTACTTTCAGGATCAACTACGACTCGATGGAAGGAGTGTGGCTGGTCTACCTAGGGGTGTGTTTTTGGGGAGCTTCGCTGCTTTATCTTGCTTTCTTCGCAAGCAGGTGGCCCTTCCCCTCTGTAACTTACGTCGCCCTGCTCCTCAGCTTTCTGATAGGCGGCGGCATTGTCTGCATAGGATACAGGAACCGCGGAGGAGAGGTGCAGGTGAGGGTATCGCACCTTACCGCGGCGATGATACTCTATATGGTATTCTATGTATTGTACATCAGGCTGACCGTCTACGGCTCCATGAACGGGACGTCCCTCTTGTTCTTGGCGATCGTTCTGGCGGTCTCGCTGATCATATTCTTCTATTCGCTTTCCGTGAGGGACAAGCTCACCTTCAGAATACGTCGGTGACCTCCATGCCGGAGTCCCCGGCGAGACGCCGTATCTTCTCCAACGCCGCGGCAGAACCGGTTATCCCCATGCGGTCCAGCCTCTGAGAGAGCAGCGGTCGCAGGTTCAGACGGTCGATGCACATGCGCCTTACGCCTGTGGAAGCGACGGCTTCTACGAATTCCTCCTCCCTGCCTTCCAGGAACCTGAGCACCGGTCCCACCAGCGCATAGGTGTCCACGCCCGCGCAGGTCAGCTCCCTAAGGGCATCCAGCCTCCTTGCTGGAAGCGGTGCGCCCGGCTCGGTCACATGGGAGGCCTTCTCGTCGAGCGTTGTGATGGTGATCCCCACCTCCCCCTTCATCCCAGAGATGATGTCCAGGTCGCGGAGGATCAGGTCGGACTTCGTGTGCACATGGACCCTAAGACCGGCGGACCTAAGGACCTCCAGGCACTGGGAGGTCAGCATGAACCTCTTTTCGGCGTACTGGTAGGGGTCGGTGACGGTCCCCACGCCAACTGTGCCGTCTATGTTCCTCACCTCTTTGGCCAATCTCTCCGCTATGTTGCTCCTGACCTTCACGATGCGCCATTGCCCGAATTCCGTGTGGGTCACCTCGGGCCCGTAGCAGTACACGCAGCCGTGCTCGCAGCCTCCGTAGGGATTCAGAGCGTAATCTATGCCTGGGAGGCCTGACGGGGAGAGCGCCCTTTTGCATTTCACGGTCTCGAACACACCGTCCCATTCGTCCGAGGGCGTGAAGTCGAGAAGGTCAGTAATAGTCCTCTATCCTCCTTTGCGTATACCAGTCCTTCAGGACCCCCGAGTTGCTGACCCATGTGCCCTTGGGTATGTCCATGACCCTGTCCACGTGGTCCATCGCCCGGTCCAGGGTATCATAGCTGTACGGCTTGGTGCGCAGGGCCTCCCTGACGTTCTCCCTGACGTTCCATACGCCTACGGGCATGACGTATCCGGGGTGCGCCTCGCGGAATATCACGACGCCCGCCGTGCGCCTTTCGCTGATGAGAAGCTCGTTCACGGCCATCCTGGCAGCGTAGTAGCATCCGCCGATGTGGGCGTATTCCTTCCGGCCGTCGAAGAACTCGCAGTCGCTGATTATGTCGACGGTACGTCCGGTCGGGTTCCATGTGGTGTTCGGATACCAGGCCTCGATGAGCTCGTACCTCCAGGTGCAGGGCATCATCAGGATGCACCAGCGGTTGTCCAGCTGCTCCCACTGATATATGCGGTAGTCATCGATCGTGCCGTAGAACTTGGTGGTCTCCAGCAGATCTTTGCCTATTATGTCGTCCACCGCCGTGATGCTCCATCTCGTGGGGACGAACCTGCGCCGCTTGTCCACGCCCATGGTCCCCACGGAGAACGCCTTCTCTATCTCGGATATCAGCGTCCCGTTGCGGTAGGACGATATGACGGCATCCACGGCCTTCATGTCGGTGTCGTAGAAGCTGCGTTCCAGGTTCCTTTCGAACCTGCCGTTGCTCTTCTTCATGGACGTCATCCTTGCGGACGGCCCGAACGGCTGCACCTCGTCGTCCATGACCAAGCGCCCCCTTGGCTTGTGGGAGAATTCCGCCTCGATGTCCAGGGGGCGCTCCGTAAGGGCGATCTCCTGTATGTCGTCGACCACCCTGCCCGACTTTTTGAAGTCGCAGGCATCTATCCTGATCTTTCCGCGGACGAGCTTGAACCTGAAATCGACTATCTCGTCTATGCTCTTCCCCACCCAGCGCTCGGGTGTGTCCATTATGGAAGTGTCTCCGAACTCCGGAGGAATGAGCGGGCCCACGTCCACCTTGGGATATCCGAACCTTCCTACGAACACGGCGGGAGGGCTGCTCCCCGCAAGGTCCTTGGTGTCTATCATCGGCAGGGTCTTCTGCTGTGAGTAGAACTTGATCATCAGCGGGCATCTGTCCTTGCCGCACAGCCTGCGGGAGCCCTTGCAGATGGAACATAATCCCGATTTGATCTCGGTGCTGTTCATCGCGGCCATCGGGTCGAAGAAGGTCTGTCCGCTCATCTCTCGGAGACCCTGCCTCTGGCTATCATGGCGGCCATCGCGCCCGCCCCAATTCCGTTGTCTATGTTCACCACGCTCAGGCCGGGAGAGCAGGATTGCAGCATCCCCATAAGGGCCGCGAGCCCGTCGCCTCCGATGCCGTAGCCTGTGGATGTGGGCACTCCTATGACCGGCACCGGGGAAAGCGAAGACACAAGGGTTGGCAGCGCCCCTTCCATGCCGGCGACCGCCACTACCGCTGCGGCGTCCTTCTATATGATCTCCTTCATAGGAGATATCAGACGGTGCATTCCCGAGACTCCGATGTCATAGTATTCCAGGCACGAGCAGCCCATCATGCGGGCCATAAGGACCGCCTCGCCGGCGACCGGTATGTCGGATGTCCCGGCGGTTACCACGGCCACCGGGCCGTACTTCTCCTCCGGGAATCCGCCGAGGACTATGCATCCGCACTCCCTGTGGAACTCCGCCCCCTCGATGCCGTCTGCCGCTCGGAAGTGTTCCTCGGCGGCCCCCGACACCAGAAGCCTCCCTCTGGACCCCCGCAATATCTTTGCCACGGTCTCGGGGGCCTTCGCCCTGGCGTATACGACCTCGGGAGTTCCCTTCCTGACCTCTCTTCCCAGGTCCATATTGACATCGTTCCCTATCGACTCGATGTAGTCGGCGCGGAGGGACCTTTCCGCCTCCGCGGCGCCGATCCTGCCCGCCTTGTAGGATTCCAACACCTCTCTGATGTCCATATGCGCTCGTATGTGTGCGAAGGGTTAAAGACATTCGCGGAAATGTTAAGGATGAGATGAACAGGTTCGAGGAAGTTTGCGAATTCCTGAGAAAGATTGACTCTGCTGTGCTGGCGTTCTCCGGCGGTTTCGACAGCTCGTATCTGGCCGAGGCCTGCGTGAGGTCTATAGAAGACGTTACTGCCGTTTTCGTGGACACTCCGATGGTCAGCAGGAAGCAGAGGGTCGAGGCGGAGAGGATCGCCGGTTCGATAGGTATCCCCTTTATGGTGGCAGAGCTCGGATGGAAGGACATGCCGGGCGTGGAAGCGAACGGGGCGGACCGCTGCTATCGCTGTAAAAGGGCGATCTACTCGACGGTCAGGACGCTGGCGGTCGAACTTGGAACTGGAAACTGCATATGCGGGGACAACTACGACGACCTCCCCCAGGACCGCCCGGGCCACAAAGCGGCCGTGGAGCTCTTCTTCTTCAGGCCCCTCGAGTCGCTGAAAGTAGGAAGAAAGGAGATAGTCGGGCACGTGACGTCAAAGGATTGGTCGAAGGGGCTGGTCAAGGACACGTGCCTTTCCACCCGCATACCCTGCGGCACCGTCATCACCGATGCCGCGCTGAGGGAGGTCGAGGAGTGGGAGGCCCTCGTCCGGAAGACGGCGGGGGTGGAACAGGTGAGGTTCCGGTATTACGGGGACAGCGCGCTGGTGCAGACCTCCCCGGAGGAACTGGAGCTGCTCCGCCGAGCATGGGGCCGACTGAAAGAAATGGCCGATGAGAAGGGGATATCCCTCGAGTTCGATCCCGAGGGATATAAGGGATTTTAAAGCGGGAAACGGACGTTAATCCATGCAAGGGGTATCCCGCTTCTGAAATTAACATAACTTGCCTTAATTTAATGGTTCCTAACGAAGAGGCGTGGCTGGAAGGGCGTCCGAAAGTCCGACGTTGCGGAAAATCATCTCACGGTGCGTTCTTGCCGCGGGACCTATATCCTCGCCCCTCCCCATCCCGAGGCGCAGATCCTCAGCTCGAGCCCGAACACGTCTTTGAACGGTTCCGAGAGCTCTTCGAGCTTCCAGACCTCCATGCTAAGATTCTCTTTGGACTTCAGGTCGATGAGCACGCTGTCTCCGACCGTAAGCACACGCATGCTGTCCACGGGCGATGACCTGTGCCTGTCCAGCACGTCGGCCATCCGGAGCATCATCGCGCAGTAGCGGACGGTCTTCGCCCGTTGCCTGGGAAGCGTCTTCAGGAGCTTGTGGTTCGCTCCTGGGAACCGCTTGTGGTGGAACTTTGCCATCAGCGCCATGTCCTCCAGCTCCGCCGAGGTGAAACCGGGCATGTTGGAGTTCAGAATTATCGTGTAAGAGTGGACATTGTGCTTGTTGTAGCTGATGAACTCTCCTATGTCGTGGAGCGTCGCCGCATATCCAAGCAGCTCCCTGACATCGCCGTTCATCGAGTGAAGGCCGAGGTCTTTCGTGCTGTCGAACAGCTGCATCGTGAGCATGTTCACCTGGGATGCGTGCTTCTCGTTGAAACCGCAGCGCCTGGCGAGGGTCATGACGGACGATCGCCTGAGGTTGAACTCCTTCCTCCCCTTGCCCAACAGATAGTCGAACTGCATCCCTTCTCTGAGCCCGCGGTCGCTGATGAATATCTTGTCTATCTCGAAAAGACGCATCAGCTCCTCTGCTATGGCTCCGCCTCCGATGATTATATCCGACCTTCCGGGATTCATCCTGGGCACGCCGCGGCGCTGGACCTCGTCCATTGCGCACAGGTCCCTCATCAGCTCCGAAAGCTCTTTTTTCGTCATATACGAAGCATCGCCGTCCCTGCGGGCGGCGCAAATCTCGGCCAGATTTATCATCGTGCCGGACGACCCCACCGCCCTGTCGAATCCTATCTCCCTGAGCCTGTTGGCCGCGTTCTCGGCCACTTTGTCCACGGCACGGAGGATCTTCTCGTATTCGGCGCTGGACACGACGCCCCGCTGGTCTATTCCCAGCCCGTAGGAGAAGCGCACCGAGCCCGCCATCAGGCTGTCGAGGAATATCGTCTCGCTGCCTTTGCAGAGGTTGATCTCGGTGCTTCCTCCTCCGAGGTCGATGTCCACGCACCTGTCCGGAGGCCCGTACGGTCCGAACACGCCGAGCCCCACGAGCCTGGCCTCCTCGGTACCGGATATTATCCTCAGATCGATCCCCGCTTCGGAGGCCGCATCCAGAAGCTCGTTCCTGTTGTAGGCCTCGCGTGCGGCGCATGTCGCGAATGCGAAGATCTCCTCTGCGCCCATGTCCTTGGCGATCTTTACGAAACGTCCGATGACCAGCTTCGTCCTCTCTATCGTCTCCTGGTCTATGAATCCCTCGGCGAAGAGGTTCTGTCCCAGCCTCACGGACTCCTTGTCGTCGAATATCGGGGCGCCCACGGAATCAGGGAAGAACTGGGTCACCAGCACATGTATCGAGTTCGTGCCCACATCTATGAAACCGACGGTCCTGCCGTCAACCATGCCAGCACCCTCTGTGGTCTATGAACCATTTCTGCGACCTGACCAAGGGCTCCTTCTTCTTCCTCGCCACCGGAACATAGGTTCCGTCGGCGGTCAGCTCGCTGGCCTTGACGTTGTCGTCGAGGTGCACGCGCAGGATGTTGTCCCTGATGGAGACCAGCATCTCCTTGTCGAGGACCGGGAACAGCGTCTCGACCCTCGCAAGGAGGTTCCTCGGCATTATGTCCGAGGACCCCATATACATCTCCGGGTCGCCACCGTTCTCGAAGTAGTAGATGCGCGCATGCTCCAGGAACCTGTCGACGACCCTTACGACGCGTATGTTCTCAGATACTCCGGGAATCCCGGGACGGAGGCAGCACAGCCCCCGTATGTTCAGCTCTATCTTCACGCCGGCGATGGAAGCGCTGTAAAGGCTGGCGATTATGTCGGCGTCTATGAGTCCGTTGGCCTTCAGTGCGATATATCCGCTGCCGGTCTCCTCTTTGCGCCGGATCTCCCTCTCTATCTTCTCGATGAGCGAATCCTTCAGGTTCAGAGGCGACACCAGCAGCTGCTTGTAGTCTCTGGGCCCGAAATAGCCGGTGAGGGAATTGAACAGCTCGCCCACGTCCTCCCCGATCTCCTCGTCCACCGTTAGGAACGATATGTCAGCGTACTGCTTGGCTGTGCTCACGTTGTAGTTGCCGGAGCTCATGTGGGTGTATCTGACGAGATGGCCGCCTTCCAGGCGCACCGCCTGCAGGAGCTTTGAATGGACCTTAAGCTCCAGGGGCCCGAAGACCACGTGTATGCCCAGCTGTTCCATGCTTTTCGCGAGCTGGATGTTGTTGGTCTCATCGAATTTCGCCCTTATCTCCATCAGAACGGATACGGTCTTCCCCCTCTCTCTGGCGTCTCTCAGGGCCTGGATTATAGAAGGGTCCTTTCCGATCCTGTACAGGCATATCTTGATGCTCTGGACCGCCGGGTCGTGGGCCGCTTCCTGGAGGAACCTGACGATTATGCCGAACGATTCGTAAGGATGGTACAGCACCCAGTCCCTCTTGGCTATGGCCTCGAATATCGACGAGCCCTCCGCCAGCTCCGGCGGGCAATAGGGCCTGAAGTCCTTCTCTTTGAGGCCCGGCATGTTGAGGTCATAGAGCTCCCAGAGGCTGTTAAGCATCAGCGGCGAACCGGACCTGTGTATCTGCTCCAGCCCGAGGTCCAGGTTCTTGCCGAAAAGCTCCACCATGTCCTGGGGCATCGAGGACTCGGTGACCATCCTGACCGGAAAACCGGTGCCCCTGCCTTCGATGGACTCCTCTACGGCCGACATGAGGTCGCAGGCCTCGTCGATCGTCACCTTGGTGTCCGCATTCCTGGTCACCCTGAACGCGTAGACTCCGTTGATCTTGAAACCGGGGAAGAGCTTCTGCACGTTGTGGCGCACTATGTCCTCAAGAAGGACGTAGTCGAAGCCCGAGGATTCGGACGGTATACGGACGAAGCGGTTGAAGGGACCGAGAGGCATCTTGATCCTCGCATACATCACCTGCCCTTTGATGCCCTCCATCTTGACCGCGAGGCTGAGCGTGTTGCTTGAAATGAAAGGGAACGGATGCGATACGTCCAGCGCGAGAGGCGTCAGAAGGGGATGGATGCGGTCGTTGTAGAACGAATCGACGGCTTCGGTCTGCTCGTCGGACAGGTCGTCGATGGAAAGGATCCTGATCCCTTTCTCGGAGAGAGCGGACCTGAGCTCCAGCCAGCATGCGTTGTATCCCTCGAGGAGGCCTTCCACCTTGGAGTTGATATTCGAAAGAAGGCGGGATGTGTCATGCTCGATGTCGGGGGCGTCGAGTATCGGCGCGCCTGCCACTATGCCGTTGACGATACCGGGGACGCGGATCATGAAGAACTCGTCCAGGTTCCCGTAGCATATGGCCAGGAACTTCAGGCGTTCGAGAAGCGGAACGCCCTTGTCGCCTGCCTCGTCGAGGCATCTCCTGTTGAACTCGAGCCAGGAGAGCTCTCTGTTGATGTATAGATTGGGATCGTAGAGGTCAATATGGTCCATCATCTCACTCCGCATCGTCGAAGCGGACCCTGACCGAATCGCAGTGGGCGTGAAGGCCCTCCGATGTGGACAGCACCTCGATGGTCGGTGCGAGCGCCTCCAGGCCCTCGCGGGTCAGCATCTGCACGGTGGACGTCTTGCGGAAATGGGACACGTTGAGGCCGGAAGCGGTGGAGGAGTTCCCGGCCGTGGGAAGCACGTGGTTGGTGCCCGACGCATAGTCGCCGGCGGCCACCGGGGTGTAGGGGCCCACGAATATCGAACCTGCGTTCCTGACCTTCGAAAGGGTGGCCATGGGGTCGGAGGTCTGTATCGACAGGTGCTCCGGAGCGATGCGGTTCATCATCTCCACCGCCTCGTCCATGTCTTCAGCCAATATGTATCCGGAGTTCTCAAGGGCCTTCAGTATGATGCTTTTCCTGGGCTGGTCGTCGATCATGTGCTCCATGGCCTCCCAAACGAGGCCGGGAAGCTCCGGGTCGTCCGTTATGAGAATGCTGGCCGACGAGGGGTCGTGCTCCGCTTGCGCTATTAGGTCTGCCGCCAGGTATTCGCATGCCGCACCCGAATCGGCAAGGACCCCTATCTCGCTGGGCCCTGCCGGGAAGTCTATCTCAACCTCGTTGCGGAGTATCATCTTTGCGGCCGTGACGTACACGTTTCCGGGACCGACGATCTTCTGGACCTTGGGCACGTTGCCGGTGCCCAGCGCCATCGCCGCCACCGCCTGCGCGCCCCCTATCTTGAATATCTTGTCCGCTCCCGCGATGTCCATTGCGACCAGCGTCGCCGGGTTCACCGGGGCGGGGGTGCAGCAGATTATCTCGCCCACTCCCGCTACCCTGGCAGGGATTATGCACATCAGCGCGGTGCTGGGGTATGAGGCTCGTCCCCCGGGGACGTAGCATCCTACCCTTTCGAGCGGCGTGCTCTTGACGCCCAGCGTGATGCCGGGCTCGACTTCCCTGAGCCACATGTCGGGAGGCACCTGCATCTCGTGGAAGCGCTCGATGTTGAATGCCGCGTTCTCCAGCTCGTCGACTATCTCCTGGTCGACGGAATCGTATGCATCTTCGATCTCCTCGCGTGTTACCTCGAGGCGTCCGATTTCTTGTCTGTCGAACTTCTTGGTGAGCTCGAACAGCGCCTTGTCCCCGCCGGCACGGACCTCGCCGATGATGCCGCTCACGGCATCCGATACGTCCCCGACCTTAGATGCGCGGTTCTCTTTCCAGAAATCCTCGCTAACTTGCTTCCACATGGCGCCCGAATCGAAGTCCAGTGATTTATATTGAGCGATACGCTCCGCATATCGACATGCCCGCATATCGACGGTTCGATGCCCCCGGAAGCCGGGACGTTGCGAAAAGCATTTACATCCCCATCAGGATTGAAGAGGCGTAGGGCTTAAGTTCCAGATGAAACTTCCAAGCACAACCGATATAACGGAGCCTAACATCTCAGGACGGGAACTTAGATGAACATCATCATTATAGGCGCGGGAAACGTCGGATATACTTCCGCAGAGACCCTATCTACCGTCCACAACGTGATGATGATCGAAAAGGATGCCCTCAAGGCTGACACCGTCAAGAACCTGCTCAACGTATCGGTGCTCCACGAGGACGGCACGAACCCCAAGATCCTGGAACTCGCAATAGAGAAGCACGACGCCGATATCATCGTGTCCACCCTTCCATCGGACGGGCTGAACCTGTTCATATGCATGATCTGCAAAAAATACAAGCCTTCGCTGCGCACGGTGGCCACCATCAAGAACCCTGACTACATGATAAAGACCACGGCAGAGGGGGACCCGGGAATAGACATGATCATATCCCCCGAGATAATCAGCTCCAACAAGATATTCAAGCTTGCCACGCTCGAGAACGTGGTCGATTACGAAACGATAAAATCTCTGGGCCTGGCTATTGCGACATTCAGGGTCGGCGGCGACCAAAGTATAGTTGGCAACGTGATACTGAACCTCGACATACCGGAAGAGTGCAACATCGTCTGCATATATCGCGGGGACGGGGTCATAATCGACGTCGAGACCGCGGAGGTACGCCCGGAGGACAGGATAACGGTCATCGGCAGCGAGAAGGGCATCGAGGCTTTCAACAAAATGATAGGTATCGAGGAAGAGGCCCTCGAGTTCGTGATCCTGGGGGCGGGCGTCGTGGGGATGAACGTTGCCAAGGCCCTGAGCAAAATGGAGAAGAAGGTCTATGTCAAGATAATCGAAGAGGACAAGGACCTCTGCAGGGAGGCCGCCCGCACCCTCACGGACGCCATCGTGGTGAACTCGGACTCCCTGGACCCCCACATACTCAAAACCGAGAACGTGGGAAGGGCCGATGTCCTGATAAGCGTCACCGAAGCGGACGAGAAGAACCTCCTCGCCTGCATGGCATCGCTGAAGTTCGGTACCAGGAAGGTCATCTCGAGATACCTGACGAGGGAGTACAAAGACATATTCCGCTTCACCGGTATAGAGACGATAATCGGATACCACCTGATAATAGCCAACGAGATCACGAAGGGACTGATATCCGACGAGGACTCGATATTGAAGATGAAGCATGACAGCGAGTTCTTCTTCAGTATCAGGGTGGACGAGAGGTCGCCTCTCTTCAATCGTTTCTTCGGCGATCTGGATATTCCGGACGGGTCGCGTTTTGCCGCCGTGGTCCGGAACGGCAGGGTGATCTACCCCAAATACGACACCAACTTCAGGGACGGCGACAGGGTGCTGATATACGCATACATGTCCAAGATGTCGGCCGTAAAAAAGTTGCTTGGAAAGAATATGCCGGGGTTGTGATCTTTGTCGCTGTTCGAAGACGAGATGAAAATAAGCAAGGGGGCCCGCTGGAGGAACACTGTGCTCCATTCGCTGGGCATGATCATGCTCATGATGGGCGTCTCCCTGGCCGCACCCTTCGCCGCCGCCGTATATTACGGAGAGGATTACGAAATATTCCTGACGCCGCTTTTCCTGCTGGTGCTGGCCGGCCTCGTCGTCCTCATAACGTTCAGAGAGGGCGAGGAGGGCCTCCAGGCCACCTCCGGAATCCTGATGATCGGCGGTGCTTTTCTGATAATGATACTGGTGGGCGCCACCCCCTATTTCCTTTACGGGATGCCGCTGATCGACTCCCTGTTCGAATCTGTCAGCGGCGTGACGACAACGGGGTACACGATGGTCAGGGACTTCGATTCCTTCCCGCAGAGCCTGTTCCTCTGGAGGTCCATGACCCAGTGGATCGGGGGGGTGTCGGTAATCCTGATATTTCTTTATATGCTGCCGATCATGGGCATAGGTGGGAAGGGGTTCTCGATCAACGAGATGTCGGGCTCGGGAGCCAAAAACTTTTCTGTAAGGCTCAAGGATTCCGCAAAGAGCTTTTTGCTGATCTATGTTCTCCTCACGATAGTACAGGCCATCCTTCTTGTCGTCTTCGGGCTCGGAACCATCGACTCCGCATGTATGACGCTTTCTACCGTTTCCACGGGAGGATTCCTCAACAACGCCAACAGCATGAGCGACTATGACCAAATCATCAAGGTCATCGTCATTGCTTTCATGCTTCTGGGAGGCACAAACTTCTACATCCACTTCAAGGGCATTTACAAAGGACATCTGAAACCTTATGCAAAAAACACCGAGTTCAGATGGACGATCTACTGGTATGTCGGGGTCAGTATGCTGATATCCGCCCTCCTGATCAATGCCAGCAGGAACCTGGAACTGGATTATCTGGCAGAAACGGTCGCCGATTCTCTTTTCACGGTCGTCTCGATGGGCACTTCCACAGGATTTGCGGTTGTGAATTTCACGGACCCGGCCATCTGGCCTGTGCCGCTGTGCTCGATACTCCTTCTGATCGTGGCTTTTGTCGGAGGAATGAGCGGGTCCACGGCCGGGGGAGTGAAGATGTATCGCTTCGTCATAATAGGCAAGTACATCAAGAACAGCATCTACAAGACGCTGCACCCGATGGCCGTCTATGATGTGAAAATGGACGGAGACAGCGTAGAGGAGCCCGCGGTCATCAATTCCTTCATAACACTGGCACTTTTCGCCTTGACTATAGTCATCTCGTCTGTGATATTCATGGTCATGGGGATCCTCCCCATTGATTCGATAGGTCTGGCCGTAACTTCCGTGTGCAACACGGGCGCTTCGATAGGCGAGTACGGGCCATATGACACACTGTACACGCTGGACCCGATAGTGAAAGCTGTGATGATATTGATCATGTTCCTGGGGCGTCTGGAGATCGCCACGGCGCTGCTTTTCTTCATGCCCGGGTTCTGGAAGGAGGTCGCGAGGAACAGAGGGAAGAGGGCCCGCAGAGTGAGCGATTTCAGCATCCGGGACCGCATATACAAGCACTGATCAGCTCTTTCCGCCGCATTCTTTCAGTATCCTGACGGCGGCAGGGTTTCCCGGCTCCTTCTCGTTCATGGCGCCTGCCACGATGCTGGCCTCCCTGAACTTCCCTTTATCCATCATGCTGAGCGCGAGAACTTCCATCGCCCCCATATGAGAGGGGTCGGAACGTAACGCGGCCGAAGCGAATGCTCCGGCGGACTGGCTCTTTCCCTCCACATGCATTACGTATGCGGCGACGGCATTGGCATCCGGCGAGTTCCTGTCCTTTTTGAGAAGGCCTCTGGCAAATTTCAAGGCCTCCTTGTCCATGCCCGCAGATATCAGGGCGGTGCAGCGGGAACGCTGTACCTCGTAGCTGTCCGGATCTTCTTTCAAAAGGGACCCGGTGATCTCCAGGGCCTCATGAGACCGTCCGGAGGCGGAAAACCCGTCGGCGGTCAGGACCTTGTCCGGGACCGATGGGACGGATATACTTGCCACGGCCGAGACCGAGTCGCCGTAACGTCCCAACAGATTAAGGACGAGGGCATACTCTCTCAATACCATATCATCCTGCCTCAGACCTGAAAGTATCTCCGCCGCAAGGTCGGCCCTGCCCAGGCCCCTCATGGCCCGAGCTATCTGGAACAGCGTACCGTGGTCATCGGGGAGGTCTAAGTACAGTTCTTCGAGGACCCTTTCGGAAGAGACGTTCCTTCCCACGATCATCAGCACCGACGCGCACTGGATGCGGACGAATGGGTCGCCGGAAGAGGACGCCAGGTCGGAGAGCATCGCTTCCGCCGCATCGATGCTGCCGGAAGAGACGAGTTTTTTGACTTCGAAGAATGTTTTTTCGGCTTCCATCGCGACGAAGAGTTGTTCAACGGAAATAAAGATAGCTCCCGGTCGGGGTAACGGGTACTTAAAATATGCTTAGAGACATGCGGACATGATGAAGATCAGGACGATTACGGTTTACGGGCTCTTCGACGAATGCGACTGCAGCGTCAGTCTGAACCAGGGACCTGTGACCTTCATCTATTCCAGCAACGGATTCGGCAAATCCACGATCATGCGGGCGGTCGTAGCCCTTCTGAAGGGGGAGTTCGAGGTGCTATCTCCCATGCCTTTCGAGAGGATGGACGTCAACTTCTCCGGCGACATGACGCTTATCGTCGAGAACCGCAACGGCACAAATGTGCTGGTTCAGAAGAACGAGCTCGAGCAACCGGTCGACGAGGCCGAGCTCCACAGGATGTTCCAGGTGACGTACATACCTCCCGAGAGGCAGGTCGTTAGGAAGAAGGACGGACATTTCGTCCAGGCCATTTCGGTATACGCGGCCGAGCTGAGGGACCGCATCAGGTACGCAAAGGACAACAGCTCGCTCTTGCGGCCCGGTGAGTCCCAGCGCCCGGACCTGTCGGACGGGGAGTTCGTTTTCCTGTTCAAGGACCTAAAGGCCAAATTGGATTTTATGAAAGGCGCCGGTCTCGAGCCCGAGATGCCCTCCGGCCTCCGCTTCCCTCCGGAACGCCACGACCTGGCCGCCAAGAGGAGGAAGGACTATCAGGACCTGGCGTACGGTCTGAACGACTATATCAGGAAATTCTACCAGCTGGCGGAGTCCGTGGTCGTCTTCAAGGACATCGTCAACGAACTTCTGATGAAGAAGACCATAGAGATAAACGAAAAGGACAACCTGACGGTCAGGCTCAACAGCGGCAAGGAGCTGCCGCTGGTATCGCTTTCCTCGGGAGAGAAACAGGTCATGGTGATCATGTACCGTCTGCTTTTCCAGACGGAGCCCGGTTCGCTGGTGGTGCTGGACGAGCCCGAGAACTCCCTGCACGTGGAATGGCAGCAGAAGCTTGGCGGGATACTCGTCGATCTGGCGCGGCTCAGGGACCTTCAGTTCGTCATAGCGACCCATTCGCCTCAGATCATCCATGACAAATGGGACATGGCAAGGGAGCTGAAAGCTAACAATGCGGGAATCATTGACACCGGCAGACATTGCGAATGAGATAACGATGCTTATGTCTTCCGTCGAGGACACCGTCCTCGTGGTCGAGGGGATCACCGACGGCAGGCTTTACGGCAAGTTCAGAGACAAAGAGCATGTGAAGATCGTCATAGGCCATTCCAAGGACAACGTCCGCAAGTCCGTGGACGAGTGCTGGAGCAGACGAGGCCTCGTGCCGGTCATCGGCATCGTGGATTCCGACCTGGACAGGATAACGGGCAAGAAACGCGCCCCTCCCATATTCCAGACCGACCGCAGGGACCTGGAGATGATGATGATCGGAAGCCCGGCCCTGGACGATATCCTGTGCGAATACGCCGATGCCGGCGCACTTGAGGAGTTCGAAAGCAGATACGGCCCCGTATTCGATGCCATAGTGTCGGCTTGTTATCCTGTCGGTCTTCTCATGTACATTTCGGACAGGCTCAAACTGAGCCTTTCCTTCAGAAACCTCGATTTCGACAGGTTCATCGACCGCAGGACGCTTCAGACAGATGTCAAACAGCTTGTTAACGAGGTCATCAGCTCGTCGATGAACGTGTGCGTAAGCAGGAACGAACTTCTCCGCCGTTTGAACGAGGAGATGTCGGAAGGTTACGACCCCATAGACTTCGCCAGGGGCCATGATGCGGTGGAGGTGCTCCTGATGGGGCTGAAGTGCATATTCGGCTCCTTCAACAGCAAGAACCTGCGCGAGGGCGAGCTCTCCGGCGCCCTGAGGCTGGCCTTCAGCGACGTGTACTTCCATGGTACGGACCTTCATGCCGAAACGGAGGGCTGGGCCAGGAAGCAGTGCTTCAGACTTTGGTCACTCGATCTTAAGGTCTGACCTTCTGATCCCTTCCGAGTTCTCGGTTATCTTCTGGACCCTGCGCTCGCTCTCTTCGAGTATCTTCTTGCAACGGTCCCTCAGGACTGTGGCACGCTCGTAGACCTCAAGGCTCTTGTCCAGGTCGAGGGTCCCGCTTTCAAGCTCTTTCACCAGCGCTTCGAGTGCCGTGATGCATTCCTCGAAGCTCATCTTCTCAATGTCTTCGTTCATAGTACTTCACCTTTCTTATCTCCGCTTCGGCACCGCCGTCGCGGAACGAAATGGACACGATGGACCCCGGGGAGAGCGACCTGGCCGACGTAAGGGCGCGGCCCTCGGAGTCCGCTACATAGCTGTATCCCCTGTCCAGCACGTTGCGCGGGTCGAGGTCCGAGGACCGCTGGCCTATCGCATCGAGCTTCGATCCGGCATCCTTCAGGCACCGTCCGATGGCCAGCACCATCCTTTCCGACAGAAAAGAAAGGCGGTCTTTCAGCGACGCTACCTTTCGTTGCGCCGCCGAAGGAGATATCTTGGATTCGGCCGCGTTGAAACGTGACCTCATCCCCTGTACGGAGGACCTGAGCGCCGCATCGGCCTTTTCCGAAAGCTGCCCCACGCGTATCTCGAGCATGGAGAGCTTCTCGTGCTGGCGTCCCGCCTCCAATTTGGAAGCTGCCAGTTCCAGACGTGAGCGCATTTTCACCGATATGTGGTCAAGCGCCCTTCCCATACGTATCCCTAGGCCGTCCACCTGTTTGACGACCTCCCGTTTATCGCGAAGTGCCAGCTCTGCGGCCCCTGTGGGAGTGGGGGCCCTCACGTCGGCGACGAAATCGGCTATCGTGAAATCGGATTCGTGCCCGACCGCAGATATGACGGGGGCTTCCGAGGTGGCAATAGCCCTGGCGACAATCTCCTCGTTGAAGGCCCAGAGGTCCTCTATGGACCCGCCGCCGCGGCCGACTATTATGACGTCCACTTTCTCCCTGTTCAGAGCCTCTATCCCCCTGACGATGGACTCGGCGGCGCCCTCTCCCTGTACCTGGGCCGGCGCAAGCAGTATGTCTGCAGGGAAGAGCCTCCCGGACGTGGTCACTATATCATGGATCACGGCCCCGCTCTCCGACGTCACGACGCCGATGACTTTAGGATACACGGGAAGCTTCCTCTTCCTAGAGGCGTCGAACATCCCCTCTCCTTCGAGCCTCTTCCTGAGCTTCTCGTATTCAAGGAAAAGGTCGCCTATCCCCGACCGGGTCATGGTCTCGGCGATAAACTGGTAGCTGCCTTTGGCGACGTACAGGTCGACGTGTCCGAAGGCCGTTACCTTCATGTTGTCCGCAGGCTCGAAATCGATCCTTCCCCTAGAGCCTCTGAACATGACCGAGCGGATCTCGCTGCCTTCATCCTTCAGCGTGAAATAATAATGGCCGCTGGAGTACAGTTTAAGGTTGGATATCTCGCCTATCACCCAAACGTCCTTGACGGCGGAGGACTCCGACAGTATGGAGCGCACCCTGGTGTTGAGCTGTGTGACCGTCAGTCTGTCCGCCATGCTACCTCCATGGCTCGGACCGATTTAATCTGTTGTACCGTAACGCGGATTTTTTGCGTTCCGGTTAAATACGGAACTGTACATGTTTCGGCATGGACCGATCAGAGCTGCTTTCGATAACGGAAGAGAGCTGCAGATATGACATCGACCGCATAGAATCCATGTCGAAGGCGCCTTTCGCCGCAGAACTGGGGATAACTCTGGTATATGTGTCGAAGGAGAGGACCGTGGCTCGGATGCCCGTATGCGGAAGGTTGCTGAACAGCCTTGGCATTGTTCACGGGGCGGCGACCTTCGGTCTTATAGACCATGCCTTCGGCGTAGCCTGCAACATCGGATGCGATGCCGTGGGCCAATGTTGCAGCGTGCACTACTACAGGCCCGCCACGGAGGGGCCGCTCACTGCCGAAGCCGTACTTATGAACGAATCCCGTTCGATAGTGGATTACGACGTGAAGGTGTTCGGAGGCGGTAAGCTGATTGCGTCCGCCGTGTGCACCGGTTTCAAACTGGGAGAAAAAAGATGACCGAAAGAAGATGTCCAAACTGCGGGGAGATCGTTCCTTCGCTGAGCGTCACGTGCCCCAAATGCTACAGTTCCGTACCGAGGACCGATGATGTGCCAGATATGAAAAGTTCGAAATCCCGCGAAAGAAAGGAAGTGGCTCCGGGCGGGAAGAGCGTGCTGGTCGCAACGTTGCTGGCCGCCATACCCGGCATATTCGGCCTCCAGGGCCTTGGAAGGATATATCTGGACTACCGCAGCGAGAAGGGATGGTTCTTCCTGGTGTTCGGAGGCGTGCTATTCGCTCTGATCTATCTGTGCATCGGCTGGTGGTCGGACGCGGGCTCTTTCACCAAAGTGCTTCTTCTCCTGCTATTGGTGATCCTGGCGGTGCTCTATATCTCTTCATATCTGGCACAGTTGGCGGATGCCCATTTCGGCTCGGTCCTGAAGATGTTCCGCTTTTAATAAAGCCCGTGAGAGCGCAGTATGATGATGATCTCGGATGTCATCTGTGCCAGATGGAGCGCTCTTCTCCCCTTGCCGACGCCGGCGGGGTCGCCGGGGCACAGTACCGAGTAAGCGTACCCGATCCTGTCGTTGAGCATGGTCCCCTGGACCGGGATGGCGTTCCTGGGTATCCTGAGGGAGACCGATGGCATGACCGATACTTCGTGGGTGAGGTCCCAGGGCTCGTATAGGAGATATTTTCCGAAGACCTCTCCGATATCGAAACACACCACGTCCCCGCCTGCGAGCACATCCCTCACATGCGCGGCTATCTCTACGGCCGGGGAGCCGAAATACAGCTCCCTCGCATCCATTCCGGAAGCGGCAGATATCCAGTCCAGCGAGGCCTTCCCGATGTCCAGTGGGTCCAGCCGAACCACGTCGTGGTAGACTGTGTCGAAATCCTCGGAGCCGAGGTCCACCCTGCATATACCGATCTCCGCCACGACGTTATGCGGATATCCTGCGTCTCCGTCTCCGTTTATCTCCACGGCATACAGTTCGGACACGCCACCTGAAGGGCGGTGACAGTTATTAATCCCGCCGAAGGGCCTGGGCCGCCTTTCGCTGGATAATATGGAAAGGATTACTATCCTCCGGACGATAGGGCGTCAGATGTACAGGACCAAGAGCATCGACGAGATCTATGCGGAAGTGAGGGACTTCGATGTCGTCATAACGAACGACGCCCCCCTCGCCACCGCCCTGAACGGGAGGATAGACCGTCCGATGATCGGAGGCTTCGCATACACCCCTAGACAGTTGGCGGCAGAACTTTCGGTGCAGATATTGGGGGTGCCGTCGATGAGCGACCTGGAGGCCGTCGCCGCCGTATCCGACGAGACCGGATACGGGTTCAAATACGTCCACGGCGAGATCGAGAACATCAGGAACATCAGGAGGTACACGTCGGAAGTTGAAAAGCATCTGTACTCACGCCGTTCCCGGAAGATCTACGATTCGTACAGGGCCCTTCCGACAGTGGAAAAGGCCATGGACGCATTCGTCCCGGAGACGTATCATGAAAGCACAGGGTCCGGTTACGTCATTTCCGACAACATGTTCGCCGGAAGAAGGACCGCTGTGATAGGGATAGAGCTCTTCGACGACCTGGACAAGCATTTCATACCGATCGGGCACGAGGAGATAGAGGTCGTCGCGGAAGACGAGCGTTTTGAAATCGACGAGGTCCGTGTGATAGGCAACGACCGGCAGATCGCCGAGAACATCGTAGACCTCATTGACACGGAGCGCGCCACAGACGCGGCGATAGTAATGGATACGGAGAGCGGGATCGCCGACGCCGTCCGAACGGCGCTGTACAGACGCGGTATACCATTCAAGAACACTATGACCGTCCGCGACCTCTCCCAGGTCAGGGATTATCTCAGGTTCCTCGCACTCGGCATGTCGTACGACACGGTCAGGGTCGGGCATGTAAGGGAGATGTTCTCCGCTTACGGCGGCACGTTGAAGGCGAAGAGCGATAACTTCCTTCTGTCCAGGGCCCCGGACATCGGAGGGAGGGCCTTGGAACTGGCAGAGTGCATGAGGAACCTGAAGGAGTTGACCTTTCTGGAGGTCTGCGACCTCGTGGTGAACGAGAGGGGCAGGCCGCAGGTCCGCCTGCTGCTGGACGAGCTTGGCTTCACCGAGAAGAAGGTAACCTCCCAGCTGGTGGGTGAGATGAACTACGCGGTGAACAACGTGTCCGACCTGCATCACAACGAGCAGATACCGGACAGCGAGAAAAGAGGCGTGCTTCTGGCAGACTGCCACAGGTCCGTGTTCGTCGACCGTCCTTTCGTCGCGTTCCTGGGGATGGGCGAGGAGTGGGGCAACAGGATCGTCGGAAGGCAGTATATCGACAAGGAGGCGGAGGCCGAGAAGGACGCAATGAAATTCAGGGTCCTCCTGCAGCAGGGGACCTCCCGTATCTACGCCGTGAACGCCACCAAGAACGGCAAGGAGGCACGTCCGACCTCGATGTTCGAGGGGATCTGCAAACTCGAAGGCGTAGGGCGGCATATAGCTTCATTCGAGGACATCGCGCCCGTCAGGAAGGGATCGTGGTACAAAGATGAGCCCGAGGTTTTTCCCGAGAGAGGGACCGAGACCATCGGAAAGGATACCGAGCTCGAATGGAGGTTCACCAAATCCACATACAACAACTACTGCGACTGCCCACGTGCGTTCTACTACGGGGACCTGCTGAGCACGCCCGACAACGAGAGCACGGAGTTCGGTAGCCTGGTCCACAGTTTTGCCGAATTGTATGTCTGCCATCCCGAACACGTAAGGAAAAAAGGCGTGGAGCATTACGCCGAGCGCATCGGAAGGATGTATGCCGGGATCTCCTGTCCGCTCATGGAGGGGCTGGATATGGACCGCGTCCGCATAGCCCTGATGAATCTGATGAGCTTCATCGACATCATCCGGGAAGAGCCCGTGCCCCTAGACATCGAGAACGCCTCGCGCAAGCACCCGAACCGGCTGATGGAGTCCGAGGGGCTCGCCATGTGCAGCAGCTATGCCGAGAGAGATATGAATTCCTCCGAATATCCGATTTACGGCATGTTCGACCTCATGATAAGAAATTATTCGGTCGACTACAAGACCGGCGGTTTTCATAGGGGATCGGACATAGCAAGTAATCTCGACATGAAGAAAGCGAAATATTTAGAGACCCAGCCAATGATCTACCTTGCTCTGGCCAGAGAGGCGTTGGGCGGCGTGACGCCGATTTTCCGCCTTTTCTACATTTTCGGAACGGACGGGTCCCTGAAAAAAGGTCCGTCCGTGCTCTCCAATTCGGTCGACGTGCGTCTCCTGAAAGAGACCAGATGGGAAGCCCTGGCCGATCCGTCCTCGCCGCTGAGGGAGATCTTTCGGGGTATGAAATCGTATACGGCCATGTATGATGACTGGAGCTCTTTCGTGTCTCCGATATTGTCCTCGGGACTGCCGCCCGAGGAATGGGAGAATAACGCCGGGCTCATCGGGTCCGTGCTGTCTTCCCTCGGATTGAAGAACGATAAAACGAGAACGAAAGATGTGACCGGAGCCTTGAAGAAACTTTGCAAACAAATGAACGAGGAATACTGGACTATGGGGGGGGACCTCCTCGTACCTTCGGACACCATGGACCGTTTCCTTGAGAAACTGACCGAAGACCATGCATCAGCCTCAAGAAAGATCGGGTCCAGATTCGAACCGGAACCGCGTAATGGCTGCACCAGATGCGGTTTCTTCTCGGTCTGCACCCGCGAACCTGCCGACATGACGGATGAGGAGGGATACGATGACTAAAGAGCCCAACATGTCGCAGAAGACCATCGCAGAGGGGCTGGACGGCTTCTATGTCGTGGACGCCGGACCGGGCACGGGCAAGACCTTCACCATTGTGAGCAGGTACGTCAACATCCTGAAAAAGCCGGACGTGCAGACGAAGGACGTCCTCCTTCTGACGTTCACCAGAAACGCCGCCGCCGAGATGGAGGAACGCATCAGGGACAGGCTTGCGGAGACAGAGACGGGAAAGGACACCAGGCTCATCCAGGCCGGAACGTTCGACTCGTTCTGCTACTCCGTGGTCAAGGAATCCCCGGAATCCGTGAGCGACTTCCTGGGTCTCGGCGAGAACCTCACCCGGAGCGCTTCCCTCATCGAGAACGAGACCCTCAACAAAGAGTACTTCAGCAGCTTCTTCGACCGCTTCAATGCAGACCGCGGGAACGATTACGGCGATGTCGCCGTCATCTCCAGCACACTGCCTTCCCAGATGTACGCTTTGATCAACAAGCTGATGGCCAAAGGCATCGTCCCTCTCGGCAAGGGATGGTTCGGAGGCAGGGACGGGAAAGATCTGGAAGGAGATACCTCCAAAATCCTCTCTTCGCTTGAGGAACTGAACAGCGACGATAAGAAGAGGAAAAAATTGTTGGATAAAATATCGGACAAGTTGAAGAAGGGGAAAAACTTCTCTCCCGACCTGCCTCCGTTCCCTCCGGAAGAGGAGATGCCCGCCGCGGTCCTCAGATCTGCGGCCTGCGACGACAGGTCCGAGCTACTGAGGTTCGTTCACGACGTCTACTACGAATACATACGCCGTTCGGTGGCAGACGACCGGCTCACCTACGGCCTGACCTCCATGTTCGCATTCATAATACTATACAGCAACGCAGGGGTCAGAGGGCGCATGTCCAGCAGGTACGTCATGATCGACGAATTCCAGGACACCAACGAGAATCAGATGATGATCTCCCTTATGCTGCTCAAGGAGCCCAACCTCTGCGTTGTAGGAGACTGGAAGCAGGGCATCTACGGGTTCAGGTTCGTCTCTATCGACAACATAATAGACTTCGAGAGGCGGGCCGTCACCATGCGCGCCTATCTCAACGACGACATCGAACGCATACCTTTCAGGATACCGGCGGTGACCAGACTGACGTTGGACCGGAACTATCGCAGCTCACAGGAGATCATCGACACTTCGTTCGCGGTCCTCAGCCTGCCGGGGACCGATAATGAAAAAGTCTCCCTCGACCCGGGAACGGTGACGAAACTCACGTCAGGCAACGATGCCATCGGGGCCGACACCCATGTGAGGTACGTGAAAGTACCCTATTCCGACGAGGCGAAGGAGACGGTCTCCAGGATCATAGACTATGTGACGGGGGACTACACGGTGCACGACGGCCCGGAGGCCAGAAGGCCGAGGTACGGGGACATCGCGGTGATCTGCAGGACCGGCGGCATGTGCCGCGCCGTGTACGACGAGGCACGGGCGAGAGGGGTGGACGCGTTCCTCCAGGGTGACGTGGAGATAATGTCAACGAGGGAGGGCAAGCTGCTCCTCGCGTGGCTGAAATATATAAACAACAGGACGGACCGCTGGGGGCTGGTGGGGATACTGTCCGACATGGAATACAGCCTCGAGGACGTCAGAAGGATGGTCCGCCCCGACAGTAACGGAAACTTTGCAGACGTACCCGCCGAGGTCGCAGAACTGAGGAGGGACCTTATGAAGAAAAAACGCAGGCCCACGGACCTCATCTCCTCCGTTTTCTCGTATTATGGGCTGAACAACGACGTGACGCAGGCCATCATCACGACGCTTTCGTCCGCCCACCGTTCCTCTCTGCTGACGATATCCGACCTGATAAGGATGATCGAGAGGGACATCGCCGAGCACAACACCTACGGCATCGATGCGGACCTGAACTCCGACGCGGTCCTGATCCAGACCATGCACAAATCCAAGGGACTGGAATACCCTATTGTGATCATCCCGAAGCTGGACGAAGGAGTGGTACCGAACACCAGAGGAGATGCTTCCGCGATCTACTTCAGCGAGACCGAGGGCATAAGGTGCACCGAGGAGATCGTTTCCAACGGCGATTTCATCAGAAAGGGCCTGTCGTGGAGGACGCTGCTCGCGAAGTCCGCCGTCAAGAGGGACTACAGCGAAGAACGCCGCACCCTGTTCGTGGCCATCTCCAGGGCCAAGCAGTACGTCACGATGATATGCGGAGACAAGCCCTCGAAATTCATCTCAGGGCTGTCCGGGGACAGGTACCTAGGGACCATAGGCGACCTGTCCGCGCCGGCATCGGCCGAAAGGGACCAAAGCATCCCGAGGCCTGTGCCTGCACCCTACGAATCCCGTCGCAAGGTCATCGGCGTACATGACGTAATGGTCTTCGAAGGCGGTTCCCCGGAGGAAGGGGCGGACGAGGTTTCGGGAAAGGGCATAGAGTACGGAAAGAAGGTCCATTCGACCGCGGAGGCGCTGGCCAAGGGCATAGAGCCGAGGGAGGGCTGTCCGGAGACCGCGGCCGTAAAAGAGGTCCTCGCATCGGTCGCCGACGCGGACCTGATACTGGCAGAGGTCCATTGCATGCTCCCCCTGAACCGCATCGGCGTCTCCCTCAGCGGATACATAGACCTTCTGGCACTTTATCCGGACCGCGTCGAAGTCCATGATTACAAGACGGACGTGTCCAAAAACAACCTGGAGGCCTACAAGCTTCAGCTCAGCATCTACGCCCATGCCGCATCGGGATACTACAACAGGCCGGCGATGTGCGTCATCGACTTCGTGTCCATCGGCGAAAGGCTGGAATTCGAACCGATACCCAGAGAAGAAATTGAATCGTCTGTACAGATGATTTTATAAGCGGATTCGGTTCACGTTTCATGGCAGTCCGCGGCCTTAGCGCCGATGAGGTGGATCAGCGAAAGGCCTCTGGCTTGGTTAACAGGGTAGAGTCATCTGTCAGCAGGAGCTACAGGGACATATTCGTGGAGAACTTCCTGAACTGGTTCAACCTCATACTGATGCTTCTCGGCGTGGCGCTTTACCTTCTGCAGGAGTATACCAGCGCCGTATCGGCGACGGGAATAATCGCGCTCAACATACTTGTGTCCACCCTGCAGGAGATAAAGGCGAAACGGAGACTGGACAGGATCGCTTTGCTGCTCAGGCCCAAGGTGACGGTCGTCAGGGACGGCAGGGAGGTCGAGATAGACCAGTCGCAGATAGTCATGGACGACGTGATACGCCTGACCTCCGGCGACCAGGCCCTGGTGGACGGCGAGCTCATTGAGATGCGCTCGCTGGAGATGGACGAGGCCGCCCTGAGCGGCGAGTCCAGCCCCTTGAGGAAACATGTGGGCGACACCATATTCTCCGGCTCCTACTGCGTTACCGGGGAAGCATACTACAGGGCCGCCGCGCTCGGCTCCGACACTTACGCCTCGAAGATGCTTGTCAGCGCCCGCAGGTACAAGAAGAAGAAGACGCCGCTGCAGATGGAGACGACCGCCGTGACACAGCTCCTCATCTCGGTCGCGGCGCTGATGCTGGCCATTTACACCGTCCTAAAGCTGGTCTCTGGGGCCAGCACGACCCTCAACGAGCTGCTTAAGACGGCGACCATAATCCTGGACGTCGTCCCGATCGCGCTCTTCCTGCTGATCACCCTGACATACATGATCGTGGCGATACGCATGGCCGATACCGGCGTCCTGCTTCAGAGGTCCAACTCGGTCGAGTCGATGAGCCACGTGAACACGGTGTGTATGGACAAGACGGGGACCATAACCACGAACCGCCTTATATTCAAGAAGATGGACTTCGCGATGGACGAGGCCGAAGCCAGAAAGCTGATACGGATATTCGTTGGATGTACCGGAAGCCGCAACCGCACCGTAGAGGTGCTGGCGAGCGAGTTCGGATCCGATGAGAGCGATCTGATGGAAGAGGTCCAGTTCTCCTCGGAAAGGAAGTACAGCGCCGTCCGCACGGTGAAGGACGGGGCGGAGTATGTGGTGGTCATGGGGGCCTGGGACGCGCTCAAGGGCAAAGTGACCGACGGCGAAGGCGTGCAGGATACCATTACCGCCCTTTCCAGGCAGGGCCTCAGGAACGTGGTGCTGTGCGAGGGGAAGGGCGGCCTTTTTGACGGAGAAGACCCTGTCGTCCCGGAAGGTCTGAGTATGATAGGCGTCGCCGCCATAGCGGACGAGATACGCGCCGACTGCAGGGAGACCATGGACGTATTCATGCAGAACGGCATAGACATCAAGGTCATTTCCGGGGACGACCCGGAGACCGTCGACGCGCTTTTCAGCATCGCCGAGATACCGGGAGAGAGAAGTATAATCTCCGGGGACCAACTGGACGCGCTGGAAGGCCGGGCGAGGACGGACGCCATTCTCTCAGCGAACATCTTCGGACGCATGAGGCCGGACCACAAGGAGGTCATAATCGATACCCTCAAACTGAACAACAGGTACGTGGCCATGGTGGGGGACGGCGTCAACGACGTCAAAGCCATAAAGGCCGCCCAGGTCGGCATCGCCTTGGAGAGCGGAAGCGGGGCGGCCCGCGGGGCCGCGGACATGGTCCTGATGAGGGATAACTTCGCCGCCCTTCCGAAGGCCCTGATGGAGGGCAGGAGGACGGTCACCGGAATGAGGGACATCCTCAAGATCTATCTTACCAGGAATTTCACCCTTGTTTTCCTGATCGTTTTCACGCTCCTAATTCTGGGCAATTCGCCGCTGCTTCCTATTCAGAACACGATGTACGCCCTTCTCACCGTGTCCATATCCGCATTCCTGATGACCCTCTGGGCCAAACCGGACGACAACGGGGACATGGTCCTCCCGGATGTCATCCGCTTCGCGATACCCTCGGCGTTCCTCATAGGAATTTTCGGCATCGCCATCTATCTGGTCTTCTACTTCGGGACCGGGACGTTCATACACATCGACTATCACGCCATGGCCGAATCGGCAGGGATACCGTACATCGACCTGGTAAAATCCCTGGACCTGGCGGGACAGAACGCCACGGTCGGGATGTTCGAGAACGACATCAGGGAGATCAACGCCCGCAACGCCATGCTGTTCTTCGTCATGCTCGCCGGGATCTCCGAGCTTCTGCTCGTGCAGCCGATACACAGGTTCCTGTCGGTGGACGGAAGGGTAACTAGGGACGTCAGGCCGACGCTCCTGGTCGGCCTCCTTCTCCTGCTGTTCTCATGCGTATACTTCGTTCCCGAAACACGCTGGTTCGTGATCAAGACCATATCCACCGCCGTGTTCCCGCCGGAATACTACATACCCATAATCTGCCTGGTGCTGGTCTGGCTGTTCGTTCTGAGGGCCGCTCTCCGCAGCGGCCTGTTCTCATTCCTTTCGACGCGCACCGAGACATGGTTCAACAATAAGCTGGAGAAAGAAGTAGAAAAGAGCATGAAGGAGGACGACGTCCCGTATCAGGGCGAATAAGTCCCGTCGCGGAACATGCGTACCATTATGTGCGACGCCACCATGGCGTCGGACATCGCGCGGTGCGCCTGTACGCCCTTTATACCGGCAGGGTCCCCCTCGACTATCTTCTCGTAAGCAAGGTCCAGCTTGGGGTACTGATATTGCCTTCCGTAGTATTGGCTGGGCACCTTGCAGATCGGCGTGGCGGCCTTCATGATGTCCGTGCACTCGGTGAAGAGCCCTTTCATGCTCCAGGGCTCGTGATAGAGGAACTTGCCCATATCGTATTCCGTGTTGTACGACGTGACCCTCCTCCCTTTCAGGAGTTTGCGGACGTCGGCGACGACCTCCCGGAGCGGGGGGGCCGAATCGACCATGTCGAGGGTCATGTCCGTGTTCTCGAATATCCATGCCGTACGGCGGTATTCGTTCCAGTCGGACGTATCGTACCCCACCACCGACGAGTACGCGGGCTCCACCCTGCCTTCGTCAAGGTCCACCCTGCAGACCGCGATGTCCACTATCACGTCGTAAGGATGCCCTTTGAGTCCCGTGGTCTCCGTGTCAAGCACATAAACCTCTCCGGCGAAGAAATTATCCAGGGTCGTCATTTGCGACGGGCCTCCTCCTCGAAGCCGTCCTTGAAACGGACGTATCTTATGAATTTATAAAGCGCGTACAGGAAAGCGCAGAGCACGGCGGCCGGAACGAGGGCCTGGCCGTAATAGCTGAAAAGCTGGGGGACGGTCATGTAAGAAGGGTCCAAGGCGGCCGCGAACCCCGAGGGCGGCAGGTCCAAGGCGGCCGCCGAAAGGTCTCCGGCCGTAATCAACACGGTGGAGGCGGCAACGAGGATAATCATAGTGACCGCCTGTATCATCATCGCCCCATAGCATTCGTTTTATAAAAACGGCAATCAAAAGAAATATCAACCGGGCCGCCCGATATACATCCATGGGCGCAGTGATCTCAATGTACGGCAAAGATACGGAAGTGGCCGCAGGGGGGACCGTAGGCGGAGCCCTCGGGTCCATGGGCCTGCTTCCGAACGCCTTCCTTTTCTTGATCGGAGGGACGCCCGTGCCTTCGGACACGCCTCTCGAGGACGGGATGGTCGTCAGAGCGATCAAGGTCGCGTCCGGCGGATGATCATTCCTCTGCGATCCCGTCCAGCGCCTCGAAATCGAACCCCGAGCGCTCCGCCTCTCCTATGAGGGAGTCCAGATTGTCGAGGAATGCAGAGTTTGCATCTTTTCCTGACATCTTTCCGCGGGAGTCGGACAGCGAGTCCTCTTCCGGAAACCTGAGATCCGCATACGGTAGCACACCGAGGCACTTCATGCCCGTGATCTCCTCTATGCGGGCGATGCCGCTGCCAAGTATCGTCGGATCTCCGCGGAAACGGTTGACCATGAATCCTTTCAGCAGTCCGCGCTGTCCTTCGGGCACAAGCTTCCATGTTCCGTAGAGGGCCGCGAACACACCTCCCCTCTCGATGTCTCCCACCAGCACCGCCGGGATGCTCCTCTCGCGCATCATCCCGATGTTTGCGATGTCCCTGTCCCTGAGATTTATCTCCGCGGGAGAGCCCGAGCCTTCGCAGACCACCGCATCGAACCTCTCCCTGAGCCTGTCGTATGCCTTGCACGCCTCCCATGTGGCCTTGCCTATGTCCATCGGCCTGCCCTCCGTCACATCGGAACAGGGCCTCCCGTTCAGGACGACCTGCATCCTTCCTCCGCCTCCCGGCTTCAGCAGTATGGGGTTCATGTCTGCGACCGGTACCGTCCCGGCGGCCAGCGCCTGGAAGGCCTGGCCGATCCCTATCTCCCCTCCTTCGGAGGTCGCGTACGAGTTCAACGACAGGTTCGAAGCCTTGAACGGCGCGACGCGGACCCCTCTGAGGGCCAGGTACCTGCAGTACATCGCCGTCACGGTCGTCTTTCCCGCCCCCGAGGATGTGCCAAGGAAGAGCACCCTCATCTTACCGCCCCTATGATCCCCATCACCTTTTCCATGTCCAACGCCTCCTCGAACACGTCCGCAAGCTTGTCCAGGTTGAGGTCTACGTATTCCTGGTAGTCGACGCTCTCTGCGACGGGGGTGCCGCCTTTGACGAACGAGAGGAAATATCTTCTAAAGTCCTGGGTGTCGAAAACCCCGTGAAGGTAGGTACCGAACAGCATCTCGTCCTCCCGCAGGGACCCCTCGTCGACTCTGCCGGGGAAACGCTCCAGAGAGAACAGGGGCCTTTCTTTGACGTCCGTCTCGCCCATGTGTATCTCGTATCCCGTCACGTCGCCGCCGGTGGCGATCGTCTTGCCACGGACCTGCCTCACGCATTTATCATAAACTTCCCACCTGGTTGCGTTATTGAAAAGCCCCAGTCCATCGGTCTCCGACGGCCTCCCGCCTTCTATCCCGTTCGGGTCGGACAGCCTGGACCCCATCATCTGATATCCTCCGCAAAGCCCGATGATGGGGACCTTGCCCTTCATGGACACTATCTTAGCGGCCATGCCGTTCTCCCTCATCCATTCCAGGTCTGAAATTGTGTTCTTGGTGCCCGGAAGGACGATCGCGTCGGCGCCGTCCAGCTCCCCGGGCCTGTCTGCGAAGACGACGGTCGTGTCCTCGAGGAACAGCGGGTCCAGGTCCGTGAAGTTGGATATGCGCGGGAATTTGACCACTGCCACACGCACGGAGCCTGTGCCCACGGTCCGCGAGCTGCGGAAGCTCTCGGAGTCCTCGCTGGGAAGTTTCACGTCCGCATGAGGGACGATCCCCAGGACGGGTATGCCCAGCATCTTCTCCAGCTCCTCTGCGCCCGGCCTCATCTTCTCGGCGTCGCCTCTGACGTTGTTGATTATTATGCCCTTGATGCGCTTCCTGTCCTTCTCCGGGATGAGCTCGACGGTGCCCAGAGCATATGCGAAGGCCCCTCCCCATTCCGCGTTGACGACCAGGACGCAGTCCGCGTCCGCGATCTCCGCCGCCTGCATGTTCGCTATATCGGAATCATAGATGTTGATCTCGGCGGGGGACCCGGCGCCCTCCATTACGACTATGTCGTATCTGTCGAGGAGGAAATCTATGTTCCTCTTCACCGCCTCCCTGCCCGGCCCGGGCACGAACTCGGAATAATAGGACCTAACATCGTAATCGCCCAGGGGCTTCCCCTCCACGACCACCTGCGAGACCATGTCGCCCTTGGGCTTCATGAGTATCGGGTTCATGTGGTAGTCCGTGTTCTTCAGGCCAGCGGCCTGCGCCTGCAGGACCTGTATCATCGCTATCTCCGAGCCCGTCCTTGTGACCTTCGAGTTCAGGCTCATGTTCTGCGATTTGAAGGGCGCCGTTACGAACCCCCTCCTGTGGAGGATCCTGCACAGCGCGGCCACGGTCACGGACTTGCCGGCGTCCGACGTAGCTCCCAGGACCATGACGGGCCTGCCTCTGCGCCAGAACTTCTCCTTCGCGTCCGAAAATATCTCCGCCATCCTATCGCCGCCGCAATCCCTGAACCCGGAGCGCCTGATCTCGTCCATGACGAAACCGACGACCTCCTTCCGGTGGATGAAAAGGCAGTCGGAGCAGTCCCATACCTGCTTGCCGCGCCTGGAACCTATGAACTTGCCGAATTTCGTGTCCTCGCAGGGGTAGAACGGGCAGAAGCAGAACGTGCAGTCCTGGCCGATGAAATGGCTTGGATGATAGGGGCAGCCGTGATCCGGACCTGCGATTCCCCTCTCTACCTCTTCTTCGACCTTTTTCCTTATGCAGTCCATTGCTCTCCCGGTTGGATGGTATTACCAATATAATATTTGGAGGTAGGGGGGTGCCTGGTCCACTTTCAGTCGATTCGGAGGGCCCCGGGCACCATACTTAAACCACCAGGTTATTGTCGGGGCCATGTCGGACTTCAGATTCATACATTGCGCGGACCTGCACCTCGGCAGCAGGTTCGCAGGCATAAGGTCAAGGGACGGGGAACTGGCGGAGAGGATGACCGAATCCACGTTCTCTTCGTTCTCCGGAATAACCGACCTCGCACGTTCCGAAAATGCCGATTTCATGGTTATATCCGGAGACATATTCGACAAGGAGACCATAACTCCGAGGACCAGGTTCCGCTTCGCCGAGATCCTGGGAAGGCTGGACATCCCCTGCTTCATCGCATGGGGGAACCACGACCATACCACCAGCTGGGAGGAGGGCGTCCCCCTTCCCGCCAACGTCCGCGAGTTCGGCGGCGAGCCCGAGCGGTTCATGCTGGAGCTCAGGAACGGGGGCGCGGTCGAGATATCGGGCATCAGCTTCACTTCCAAGAACACCAGCGAGGACCTGGCGGCCAAGCTCGAGGGGGGGAAGGACGTTTTCACCGTGGGATGCGTCCATTGCGACGTGGATTCCGGCGATGCTTCCGCATACGCTCCCGCCAGGCTCGTCGATATGATAGACAAGGACATCGACTACTGGGCACTGGGCCACATACACAGGCGCGCCGTGCTCCACGAACGGCCGTATGTGGTGTATCCCGGTAACACTCAGGGGAGGAACATCAAAGAATCCGGAGAGAAAGGGGCGTATGTCGTGACCGTCGCCTCGGACACCGTCGAGGAGCTTCGTTTCGTGCCGACGCAGAAGATCGTCTGGGAAAAGATCGAGGCCGATATCACCGGGCACAGCCTCGGCTCTTTCATAGACAGCGTTTCGTCCAAGATCAAAAAAGATTCAGTCGTAAGGATCGCCGTGAAAGGGCGCGGAGCTCTGGACAATATGATCAGGTCCGAGCCTGACGACATTTTGAAGGCTATACAGAGCAGGTCGGCGGGCACGGTCGCAGACCTGGAGGTCTGTTCGAAACCTGAAAGGATGCCGTCAGCAGGAGGGAACGACCTTGTGTCGAAGGTCGCATCTGTGGCAGATTCGGTCATGGGGATGGAAAGGGGCCGTCTGATCGATATCATATGCGACACCGCCACCTCGAAAAAACATCTGCGGAAGTACTTCGAATCCATGAGCGACGAGGATCTGGGGAACCTGGTCGGCGATGCGAAGGTCAGACTGCTGGAACGTTTCTCGGAGGCGTCGGAATGATGATCGAAGCGGTGCGCATCCGTCTGTTCGGAAAGGCAGTCAACAAGGATTACGGCCCGATATCGCCGGGGCTCACGGTCTGCTATGGCGAGAACGAGAGCGGAAAGACCACGCTCAAGGAGTTCGTGAGGACCACGCTCTTCAAGACCGGAAAGCGCAAGAACATCTACCCTCAGACTTCGAACTCCGATTCCGGCGAGATAGACTGCGTCACCGATTCCGGAAAAAGATTCACTGTCACCAGGAACGGAAGCAAGGTCGTCTCCAGCATCGGGATTATGCCGTCCGACATCTCCGGCGTGGACCCCGACATATACCGCAGCGTGTACGCCATGAGCCCGGAAGACCTCATCGACACGGATGCGGTCGAGTCGGGAGATATAAAAAGGAGGTTCCTGACCGTCCCTGGCGGCGAGAACATGCCACAGATCTCCGAATCCATAAACATCGGGATGGAGGAGCTCCTGAGGCCGGAGAAGATGACCTCCGTCAAGGGCATAGGCAAGCTGTTAGACGAGATCAGACAGAACGGAGAGGCCATCAGGGACGCCAGGTCCAAGGGTCCCGAGTATGAAACGCTGGTAAAGGCGGAGGCCGAGATCCTTTCAGAACTGTCAACGCTCAAGGAAATGAAGGCAGAGGCCGACGCCGTCCGGGCTAGGGCCGAGGCGTACATAAAGCAGGAAAGGAACCTGAAGGAGTACGGCGACCTGGTGGTTGGCCGCGAAGGCATGGTGGATGCTGACCGGGCCCCGCCGGAGGGCATGGAGAGGTACAGGGAGCTGAAGGATTCAGAAAGGTCCCGGCGCGAAAGAATGGAAGAGACGGATAGAAAACTGAAATCCCTCAGAGATGAGATGGCAGGCGCCTCTCCGGCCGCCGTGATGCGGAACGAGGAGCGGATCAGGTCCCTGAACGAGAACATAGGCTCCTATCTGTCGGCGGCATCGGATTCCGAGGCCGTCGCAGCGTCGGCCTCCCGGCTGGATGCTGAGATCGCCGCTCTGGCCGTTGACGGTCCGGGCCGCGATACGATCAGGAACGCAGACACTGGTCGCGATACGGTCGAAAAGGGGTCCGAGACGGATATGCCGAAAAAGAACTACGCCCCCGCCCTGGCGCTCTTGGCACTGGCTGCCCTCTGCGCGCTGGGGGCCTTCGTTTCGGGAATCCCCTATATCTATGCCGCCTCCGTTTCGGCGCTGGCCGCGATATACTTCGTGCTGCCCGAGAGGAGTCCTGCGAACGGTTTTTCGGATTTTATCGCATCGCGCGGATTCCCGCAAGACACGCGCAGGGAGGACGTCGCCGGGCTGTGCGCGGCCATCGATAATATAAGGGCCCTCGAAGAAAAGCGGGACTCTGAGATCGGCCAAGTAATTAAAATGAGGGCAGATATGGAGAAACTGGAATCGGAGCTGGATTCTGTAGCGTCCGAAGCGGGGATCGAACGGACTTCTTTCGAAGCCGACGTGCGCAGACTGAATGCGCTTTTGGCGAGGTCTTCTGCGATCTCCGATGCGGAAATAACCGCGAAAACCGCCCGTTCCGAGCATCAGACGGCGAAAGACGCCCTGGAAGGATATCTTTCTCCTTATGGGTCGGCGGAGGAGCTTGAAAGAATAGTCAGGCTGAAGAAGGAACGCGACGAGGCCGACAGCAATATGGAGAAACTCAGAAAGATAATGGGTTCGGCCGGCATCGACACCGGTTCCGAGCCTCCTCTGCCCCCCGACGACCCTGCCGAAGAGATCGGCGAAAGACAGAGGAGGTTGGGAATGATAAACAGTCAGAAGAACGCCATACTGAGGGATGCGGACACGGAGCGCCTGATGGACGTTAGAAGCACCCTCCACGCCGAACTGGAATCGGAGATACGGAGATGGGGCGTGCTCTCCCTGGAGAGGTACATCGCCGACAGGGCATGCGACGACATCTACGAGAGCATGCAGCCACGTGTCATACGGACCGCGGACAGGTACCTTGACATGATGACCGGAGGCCTGTACCGCATGGAGAGCAATCCCCGTACAAAGGATGTCTCCATACGCGGAGGGACAGAAGTGAAGGCGAAGGGGCAGTGGAGCTCGGGGCTCGCGGGGCAGGTGTGCCTGTCGCTGAAGCTTGCTGTGGCAAAGGAGCTTTCAGAGGAGAAGCTGCCGATGCTCCTTGACGATGTGCTGCTGGTCTTCGACTCGGAAAGGAAACAAGGAGCGTGCCGCGCGCTGTCGGAGGCGGCCAAGGATATGCAGATCGTCTTCTTCACCTGCGACCGGGAGACATACGGCCTCATGAAGCAGGCAGGTGCGGAATCGATGGAGATGTCGCTCTGATCCAGGCATCAGACATATGAGGCGCCGGCGAGCGCACCGTTTCGTAACCGCAGGCAGGTTCCGCATCTGCCGCCTAGTGTGCACAATCGGATAAAGAATCGATGAAAGACGTTACTTCTTTATCTTTGCAACCAGCCTCGTCGCATGTCATCAATATGGCCACGGAAGCGAACACGGTTACGCCCAGCAAGAACAGGAGCACCAAACGTAGCTTCCTGCCTGCTCTTGGCACGTCACCGCCGCTCATAATTTTTTATTGTATTGTACTATATAATTTTTTTGTCCATCTCAATCCTTTTTCTGATTTAATGCCATATTAGACTGAGATCGCCCGGGCCGAGAGGCCGGATAAAATACCAAAAACTCGCCTTATGCTGCTTCCGCCGGAGGGCGATAGATCCGTCCTCCTCCTTGATGACGGGCATTTCAAATAATCCGTCATCCGTTTTTCCGCAAAACATTATAAGCATGATGTGCCTCTTAGTTCCCAAGGGAATTGAGTATTCCCTGTTCACTGATTCACTATCAACCGGTAGCCCCGTCGGAACGACCGGGCCCCAAGACCAGAGCAGATCTCCGCTGAGCGGGAAAGACGACAGGTCTGAGACGAGAATACAGTTCGCATCGGGCGGGTGCCCGTGAGAAAGAGCTGAGCAGGGCGTATATCCATCCCTTCATGGAAATGATTCAAATGTACGCAGATCCAACAGCTACAAAATATTTGGTTAAAGCGAAGATCAATGCTGACGGCGTCGTAGAAAAACCCGATGTTGTCGGAGCGATCTTCGGACAGACAGAAGGACTTCTTGGCGACGACCTCGACCTCAGAGACCTCCAGAAGACAGGAAGGATCGGAAGGATAGAAGTGGACGTGACCTCGAAGGGAGGAAGGTCTGAAGGAAACGTCACTATGTCCTCTAGCCTCGACCAGGTAGAGACCGTCATTCTCGCATCGGCCCTGGAGACCGTCGACCGTGTGGGGCCCTGCAAGGCGTCCATAAAGGTCCTCAGCATCGAGGACGTGAGGATAACCAAGAGAGAAAAGGTCATCGAGCGCGCCAAGGAGCTCCTTTCCGAGCTGATAAAACAATCGAAGGGGACCAGCTCGGACCTTACTGACAACATCAGGAAGAGCCTGCAGGTAGAAGAGATAGTATCCTACGGCAAGGACAGATGCCCTGCGGGACCCAACGTGAAGGATGCAGAGTCCATCATCGTGGTCGAGGGCAGGTCCGACGTGCTCAACTGCCTCAGATCGGGAATAAAGAACGCAATAGCGGTCGAGGGGACGGACATCCCCAAGACCGTCCAGGACCTCTCAAGGGAGAGGGTCGTTACCGCGTTCGTAGACGGCGACAGAGGAGGAGAACTGATCCTAAAGGAGCTTTTCCAGGTGGCAGAGGTCGACTTCGTCGCCCGCGCGCCCCGCTCCCAGGAGGTCGAAGAGCTCACCCAGAAACAGCTTGTCAAGTGCCTCCGCAACAAGATACCGGCAGACCAGTACATGGAGATGAACGGCATCTCGGGCATCTCTGCCGAAGAACCCAAGGAAGAGGAGGAAGAGTCCAGGCCCGCCAGGAGGGAACAGCACTCCGGCCACGACCGCCACCAAAACCAGAACCAGGGATCTAGGTCCAGGGACGATGACCGCGCTCCCAGAAAGGAGAGGTTCAACACCGAGGCGGCCGAGAGGTTCAGAAAGAAGGAAGTAAAGGAAGAGAACGGGGCCGTCGAAGAAGCCGAGGCCGAACACATCAAGGAAACTGTCAAGCCCGAGGCCGTCAAGCAGGAGGCTTCCAAGCCCGAGGCCGTGAGGACCGAAGCGACGAAGCCCGAGGCTGAAGAGAAGGATGATGCAGAGGCTGAAGAGAAGCCCACGAGGACCCTCCGCGCAAAGAAGCCCAGAAGGGGCGATAAGGCGCTGACCGAGGACCAGATCTTCTTCAGGGACCTGCTCGCCGACATGGCATCTACCCACAACGCGAAATTGCTAGACGCCGAGAAGAAGGTCGTCAAGGAGGTCGCGGTGAAGAGCCTTGCCGACACCCTCAAGGAAGAGGGCGAGGGAATAGCGTCCATAGTCTTCGACGGAGTGATATCCCAGAGGATAGTGGACGTCTGCGACGAGAAGAAGATCGGCGTCGTGGTCGCCACCCGCAGGGGAAAGGTGTCCAAACTGCCGGCCGACATGACCCTCTGGGCGAAGGACGATTTCTACTGAGGAAATCCCATGTCAGAAAAGAGGCCCGTGAAATATTGGAGCGATGTGACCGAGCTCGCGTCGACCGGCGAGATACTTCTGCCATCCGACCCCCTGGACAGGGTGCTGGGTCAGAACGAGGCCATCCAAATGGCCAAGATCGCCGCGACACAGCGCAGGAACCTGCTCCTGGTCGGGCCTCCGGGCACCGGCAAGTCGATGATCGCGCAAGCGCTCTCCCTGAACCTGCCGGTGCCTTGCCATGAGATACGCGTCGTGAAAAACCCCGAGAACAGCGAAAGACCGCTCCTCGAAGTGCTGGACGACAAGGAGGTCACCCGAGAAGAGGACCTCACCGCCGAGACCGGGGGCACGCTTCTGGAACCAAAGAAGGCTCCCGCGAACGTAGCAGAACGCCTCGGATTCCGCTGCAAGAAATGCGGCGCATACTCTAGCCCCCATGACCTCGTCTGCCCCGAGTGCCAAACGGGAAAGACAAGCGTTGCCGCGAACGCCCCCTTCGCCGATCTTTTCGGCAGCCTCATGGAATCTTTCAACGGGCAGCCGACGCTCGCCGGAAAGGACCGCGTGAACACCACGAGGACCCTCCCCGACGGGACCGAGGAGACGATCGTGTTCGAAAGGGCCGGAGACCATATACGAATGCTCGACCAGAAGTCTCTGGAGAAGAGAAGCCAGCTTCAGGGCACCAAGAACAAGAAGGTACTTGTGAAGCTGAGGAGGAACCCGTTCGTCATGGCCACCGGTTCTTCTGAGACCGAGCTTCTGGGAGACGTACTGCACGATCCGTACGGAGGACACGAGAAACTCGGCTCTCCCGCTTACGAGAGGGTCGTCGCCGGAGCCATACACGAAGCCCACGAAGGAGTTCTGTTCATTGACGAGATATCCCATCTCGGCAATTTACAAAGGTACATCCTGACCGCCATGCAGGATAAGACATTCCCGATCACCGGACACAATCCGCAGTCTGCGGGCGCCAGCGTGAGAGTGGACGCCGTGCCCTGCGACTTCATTTTGGTGGCAGCATGCAACATCCAGGACATCGAGAACATACTATCCCCGCTGCGCTCGCGCATAATAGGCAACGGGTACGAGGTGCTGGTCGACACGGTCATGCCTGACATAAGCGAGAATCGCGCCAAATACGCCCAGTTCGTCGCCCAGGAGGTCCAGAAGGACGGGCGCATCCCACATGCGGACATACCCGCCGTGGAGGAGCTCATCAAAGAAGGTCGCCGCAGGGCGAAACTGGACGAGCAGACTAACTCCCTCACTCTGAGGCTCAGGGAAATGGGAGGGCTCATCCGCGCCGCGGGGGACATCGCCGTGGTCGACGGAGAGGACATGATCACCGCTGAACACGTCCGCAGGGCGCTGAAGCGTGCTATGCCCGTCGAAGAGCAGATCAGGAACAAATACGGCTCGTACACCAAGGGCCTTTCGAAAGACGTCTCCAGCGCCCAGAAGGAAAAATCACAGTATTATTTCCAGAACGAGCACGTTCCCGACGACAGCATGTTCAACTGAACGAAATATTTAAAAAAAGGGGCTTTCGCCCCTAAATGATTTTACTGCTTCTTCTCTTTGCGGAAGCAAAGGAACCAGTCGTAGCAGTACTTGTCCTCGGACTTGTCCGCCACACGGTCCTTCGCGGCACCGCAGCTTCCGGGCGGCGGGATGATGACGTCGTCCCCGGGCTTCCAGTTGGCAGGCGTGGCGCACTTGTCCTTGTCCGCCTTCTGCAGAGCGATCACGACCCTCTTGATCTCCTCCATGTTGCGCCCGGTGCTTGCCGGGTAGTAGAGGATGGTCCTGATCTTACCGACAGGATCGATGATGAACGTCGCACGCACTGCGGAGGTCGAGGATTTGTCGTGGACCATTCCGTATTTGTTGGCGACGCTCATGCTCACGTCGTCGATCAGAGGGAATGCTATCTCTACGCCTTTCTTGTGCGGTCCCCACTCCATCTGGCAGATCGACCTGAGCCAGGCGATGTGCGAGTGGATGGAATCTATGGAGATGCCGACGAGCTGGGTGTTGAGCGCCTTGAACTCGTCCGCCATCGCCGCAAAGGTCATGAACTCGGTGGAGCAGACCGGAGTGAAATCGGCGGGGTGGGAGAACAGGATGACCCATTTCCCTTTGAAGTCCTCGGGGAAATTTATCTCGCCCTGCGTAGTGTTCGCCTTGAAGGCCGGCGCGTCCTCTCCTATGAGTGGGATCCTTTCGCTTACTTCTGCTTCGTCACAGCAGCAGTAATGGTATGGTTCTTCGTTTTCCATTATTTTACCTCGATGCTTAACGGCCTTATGAATAGTTATAGATGTTGGAAGAACCAGAAAAAGATTGACTGAATTACGAGTTCTGAACCGTGGCCCCGATCATCCTGATGGCATCCCCGCCGTTGTTATAGAAGGCCGGCAAGGCCTCGGCAGCTATGAACCCTCGGGATTTGTAGAATGATATCGCGGCCCCGTTTTCTATGCGGACCTCCAGCTGCACGGTGTATGCGCCCTCTGCGACTGCACGCCGCCTCAAGGCCGCCAGAAGCTCCGATCCTGCTCCGCGGCGCCTGCTCTCCCTTTCGACAGCCAGAAGCGCTATCCCCACGCGTTCCGGTCCCAGACGGGAGCCGCAGATGAAACCTATCACTTTACCGGTGACAGAACATGCCACGAGCTGCCCGCCGGGCCACTGGTTTAAAAAAAACGAGAAGACCTCCGGCAGGTAGTACTCGTCGAGCGAGCTCAAGGCGATTGCGTAAACGCGCGGGAGGTCCTCTTCGGACATCTGTCTTATCATCACCGATATCTCCTCTTCCGTTTTTCTCGGGGGTCCCGAGTTCTTTCTGCTCTGACGATCCCCAAAACGGCCACGGAGGCTGACGCCACTATGGCCAAGTATACGGAATTGACATTAATATTGTCGGTATGCCCGTGACGTTCGCCCGTGAGGTATTCTGCCTCTGCGACGGCGGACCTTCCCGTGTCTTCGTCAGAAACCGTAACGATGAGTGTGTGTCTTCCCGGGTCCAGCCCTTCATAGGAAATCTTGGTGACAGCAGAGCTTCGGACGAACCTTCCGTCCCCGTATATGTCCCACACGATCTTGTAATCTCCCTTTGGAGATATTGTCACCTCGAAGGAACCGAAGTCGGACGGCACCTTGTCCCCAAGAGGAATGACCTCCACATTTATCTCCCCGAAAGCATAATTGTCTTCCCAATCCTCCAAGAAATAGGATGTGAAGAAATCCGTAACGCCCGGGGAATCGATGATGGCCGCAACCTCCCTGTTATGAAAAAACGATGTGCTCGTCCAGTTCACGGAACCGACCCACACCCTGTCGTCTGCGATTACTCCCTTGTTGTGAGCCAGCCGAAATCCTTCGCCTCCGTTGATCCCCGCCGCCTTAAGGCCGGTGGTGGTGTTGATCAGTCCTACTTCGGCATATTTGCCTCCCGTGTCGTTAGTGAGGTCCAGCATCAACCTGCCGTCGATGCCGCCGGACGCGGCGTCCACCATCCATGACACGGGGGACCCTTCGGATAGGCTCATGTAAGAATCCGAAAGGTCCATCTGCTGGGCGAAAACCCGGACCTGGGAGCCTTCGATCATGGACCTGAGCAGTCCGTACGAGTTGTCAGGTGACAGAACTGGTGACACGATGCAGTCTCTGAACGTGGTGATCTCATGGCTTGAGTCATAGGTCAGAGCGGGATCGGAATATATCAGACCGCATTCGAACCCTGCCTGTTGGGGGTAAAGTTCCAACAGGTCGCCACAGTCTCCGAAGGCGTTGCTACTGTCATTGAAAAATACCTCCCTCATGTAGGATGCGCATCCCTCGCTTTCCAGCACGGCCCCCCATCCCCTGTTGCCTCTTCCTTCGCCCATATTGGACTCTGTCCAGTTCTCGGATGTTATTATGGTCGTTTTTCCGTCTATGACCGCATATTTGGAATGGACATATGTGAATCTGCTGCCGTGATCCCCGTCGTCTCTGGAATTCGGATCGTTGATGAGCCTCACAGTGCCGCCACTGTCGACCAGACATTTCATCATCATGCGCTCGTTGTTGACCAGCTCCCTGTCTCCCAGAGGAGACCCTTCCAGCAGGACGTTCACTTTCACGCCGCTCTCTGCAAGAAGACAAAGGAGGGCCACGATATCTCTGCTGGTCAACTGATAGATGGATATGAGCACTTCCTCTCTCGCCGATTCGAGTGCATTGAAGATCTGCGAACCGCAGCATTCCGGAAATGTGAACGGCGTCACGTCGGCTGTGAACGAGACGCACGTCCGGTCCGTCATTCCGGGACGGGTCAGCTTCCAATCGTCTGCCGTGTCGGTATCTGTCGAAGAATGGCGGACCAGGTACCTGTCTGCCGTGGGCCGGTCTCCGGGCCGACCGCTCCAGCCTTCGACCGTGACGTTCCCCCAGCAGACCGAGTCCAAAAGAACGTTCCCTCGGCCGTAAAGGCAAAGTCCGTCCCCTGCATCTGCGAGTTTGAATCTTTTATCGGCGACGATCCCGAAGGTCCCGACCTCGTACACGAAATAATCTTCGTCACCTGGACGTTCGAGGAAGGTCTGGACTGCATTGATGTCGAATGAGACGGTTATGTCCGCAAAGGGTTCCAGGATTAAAGACCTGGTGAAAACTAGTTCGCCTTCGCCGTCGGATAGATGATATCCTTCGATATCCAGCCGACGGTCGCCGAAGTTATGCAGCGAGAATCCCTCGGCGCCTTTCGGCTGAACCTCCGAGATCAAGACGCCGTCAGGCACGGCCGCCGCGCTCTCGATCGCCATGAACGCGGGCGTGACTGCTATCAGAGCCGCTAAGAGTAACAGAATGACAGGCCTCATCGCCCGCTTGTCTGCGTTCCCGTTTATCAGGGCTCGAACTACAGTTAATGTGTACGGCCGGCACCGAGACAGAACGGGGACTCAGACCTTGCCGATGAGGTCCCTGACCGTAGCCTCGGGGTCTTTGGACCTTACGACGCCGGAAGCTAGAAGCACGCCGTCGGCGCCGAGGTCGAGCGCCGCCCTGACGTCGGCTCCGGTCTTGACGCCTGCACCGCAGAGGATCATGACAGTATGGTTGACCGACCTGACCGCGTCCACCGTGTTCTCGATGATCGCAGGATTGGCCTTTGTGACGGAAAGGTCCCCTCCGATCAGGTCGGGTGGCTCCACCGCGACTAAATCAGGACGGAACTGTGCAACCTGAGCGGCGACCCTGTCGTTGTCAGAACATATCAGGGTGATGAGGTCCGAGGCCTTGGCGAGGTCTGTGCATTCGGATATCTCGTTCAGTCTGATCTTGTGCTCGGTGTGGTTTATCAGGGTTCCTGCCGCGCCGCATCCCTTCACCATGGCGGGAGTGACCCATCCCGTGGCGGACCCAGGGGCCCGTGGGTCGATGTTCTGAGCGAACACCGGGATGTTCACGTTCCTGGCCACGTATCCGAGGTCCACCATCGGCGGGCATATGCCCACCTTAAGCCCGGACTCCTCAGAGACTTTCTCGCATATCCTAGCGAGCTCCAGGGCGCCGGGTCCGTTGACCTCCTGGTACGCCTTGAAGTTCACTATGATTACCGGTCTGTGGAACTTTTTCTCACTCAATGTTCTCAAACCTCGACGTGAGGGTGCTGAGGACCTCCGGCCTGGAGGTGTATTCCATCTCCTCCGGTCCGAGTATGGAGGGCATGAACGGGCCCTGGCTCCTCATGAGCATGGATGCCTTTATAGCGTCCTCCCTTGCCTTGTTCCAGGTCTCTCCCTTGAAGAAGTCCACGGGCACGTGCTCCCCATTCTTGGAGTTCATGGGCTCGAGGCCCTGGAGCTTTCCGTTGTTGAGCTGGAATCCCAGGCAGCATATCCTCGGGGGACCGTCGAAATAGACCGGGTCCGAGTCATCGGGCGAGCAGGGGTACAGCGCGCCGTAGTGGGACCCCCTCATCCAACCGGCCACGATGGTGGGGTTGACGAAAGGCTGAAGGTATTCGCCTACGGAGGGGAGTCCGCTCTGGGCGCGGCAGACGCATACCGGGTCGTCCTTGCCTATGTACTTGCCGGCGGTCAGGTTGAGCTTGTCGGTGGACACGACGCATGCAGGTCCGATGCCCGCTCTCGAGTCGATCCTCTTGATCGCGTATCTCGACGTATCTCCGAGGAGGCTCAGAATGCTGAGCGTCTCTTCGGGCGAGGACAATACCACTTTCTTGTGGTCCATGACGTCCTGGATTTCGACGTCGAATCCCATCTTGGCCCTGGCATCGATGACCAGCCCGGTGGTCGTGAACGGGTCCAAAAATATCCTGGAAAGGATCGGAGAATAAGCGGACGGCTCGGTCTTGTCGGCCATGAAGAACAGCATCGGCTCGGAGTTCCTTTCGACAAAAGAGAACTCTGCAGAGCCTGGGCCGGCACCTTTGACGTTACCGGAGAAGGCATCGGTGAGGATGTCCTGTCCGGCGGCGTACAGCTTCATGGACTTGGCGATCTTGGCCGCCCTCTGGAAGCACTCCCATGCGGCGCCGTGGACGTCGCTGTTGCCGGCACCCTTGTAATGGGTCATGAAAAGGTTGATGTCGTCCCCGACGCGGGTAACGTAGAAATCTTCGATGACGCCCTGCTTCTGTGCGTCTCTGAGGATCTCCCTGGATACTTCAAGCATCGAAGGGTGCGGTTTAGAATGTCCGACAACGGACCCTACGTCCGCCTTTATCACTGATACTGTTACTTTTTCCTCTGACATGGATTCACCCATCTCGAAACTAGACCGAGTAGGCGGTCCCATTAATAATACTTATTCCCGCACGCAGTACTGGGTGGTCCAAAGGCTGAAGTTATTTATCATAAGCGGATATAACCGTTCGATCAAATGACCCTCATCAGGAACACGAAGAGCATCAAGGCGGAGGACGGCATCGTTACCGTCAACGGCTGGGCACAGGACATCAGAAATCTGGGGGGCATATCCTTCCTGACGCTCAGGGACAGGTTCGGCACGGTGCAGGTGACCATGCCAAAGAAAAAGATCGAACCCGGGCTTTTTGAGATGCTGACCACCCTCTCCAGAGAGTCGGCGGTTTCTGTGACCGGAGAAGTGAAGGCCAGCAACCAGACCGCCCTTGGTTTTGAAATAATACCCATGTCCGCCGAGGTCGTGTCCGAGGCCGCCGTGCCTCTTCCCATGGGCGTCGTGGACAAGGTCAACGTGGAGATGGACACCCGTCTCAACCACAGATTCATGGACATTCGCAAACCTGAGATAAAGGCTATATTCGAGCTTAAGTCGATCATGTTCGAACTGATCGGAGAGGCTTGCAGGGAGAACGGATTCGTACAGGTCTCCACGCCGAAGATCAACTCTTCGGGGGCCGAGGGCGGTGCGACCCTCTTCAAAGTGGACTATTTCGGAAGGGACGCATATCTCGCACAGAGTCCCCAGCTTTACAAACAGATCCTGATGTCTACGGGGCTCGACCGTGTTTTCGAGATGTCCCCGGCGTTCCGTGCCGAGAATTCCAACACCAACCGCCACGTGACCGAATTCGTATCCTTCGACGGGGAGATGTCGTGGATATCGTCCGAGGAAGAGGTCATGTCCATGATCGAGAAGATCGTGGATCACGTGCTGAAGGGCATAAGGGAAAGGGGTGCGGAACAGCTTGCGGTCCTCGGAAAGGATATCGGGATACCCGCGGTACCGTATCCCCGCCTAACCTACGAGGAATGCCTCGAGATGGTACGAGAGGGCGGACTCGACATCAAGGACGGCGACGACCTGGGCACCGAGGGCGAAAAGATCGTCGGAGACCGCATGTCGTCGAAGGGGTTCGACCTCTACTTCATATGCGAGTACCCGGAGGACGCGAAGCCTTTCTACATCATGGAAAAAGACGGGACACCTTACTCATACTCCTTCGATCTGGATTACAGAGGGCAGGAGATATCGTCCGGAGGACAGAGGGAGCACCGCATCGACCGTTTGGTGGCCAGGATGCAAAAGAAAGGGCTGGACCCCAAGGATTTCGAGTTCTATCTCGAAGCGTTCAGGTACGGAATGCCCTCGCACGGCGGGTGGGGGATCGGGACCGAAAGGCTTCTGGTGAAGATGCTCGATCTTCCCAACATAAGAGAGGCCATCCTGTTCCCCAGGGACGTATCGAGACTGTCTCCCTGACAGTTTCGGCAATTTCGGCCATCCCACGGTCCGATTTATAAACACCTTACACACTTTTACCTCATGGCCCCCCCAGGCGACATCTATGAAAGAGAGTTGAAATATCTCCTCTCAGGGCACCCGAAGGTCATAGCCAAGATGGTCAAGACCTGCGACGCGGCCGAGGCCGAGGCCTACAACTCGATGATCAGAGAACCGTTCCTCGTGGTGAGGGCGGCCGGCTCCCTCGGGGTCGACCTTGTGGCGCTCCGATGGGACTTCTCGTTTCCGATCGAGGTCAAGAGCTCCAACGAGAGCACTATGCATTTCAGCAGAAACGCCCGGCTGACCGAGCAGGCGGACCAGATGCTGCTAGAGTGCCAGAAGTCGCATCTGATACCCATATACGCATACAGGCTCAAGGGGGTCAGAGGAGACCCTTGGAGGATCTTCACGATACCTTCCGATGCACGGCTCAGGGGAAGATGCGGCCTGCTCAACAGACGCATCCCTAAAATGGACATATCCAGCAACGGCAATTTCATCATGAGGTGGGACAGCGGCATGAAGCTGAGCGAGTTCATCTCCTACATGTGCATGTCGGACTACGAAAAGGATTGAGGGGCAGTCAGCACTCATAGGGCTCATCATGGATCAGCATGAAATCATCTTCATCCGGCCTTCCTCGTAACCCGGATGCTCAGGAGAGATATTGACTTTCCCTTGCAGAAATCCTTGAATTGTCAAAAAACAAATACACATGTGTACATCAGAGTACGTGGTCGCGATGTTCAGGAAGAGAAGAGGGGCGAAGTCGGTTAAGGATGCTGTCTGCAAGGCGCTTGACAGCTTCGATTACAAGTACGAGGTCTCGGAGGACGAGCCCGTGGTGTATCTCACGGCCACCGGAGAAGACATGCCGATCGGCATGGTACTTGCGGCCGACGACGAGCACAAAACCCTTAACATATATTGTCGCCTGATGTTCCAGGTCCCGCCCGGCAAGATGGACGAGCTGACCGTCGAACTGAACAAGATCAACAACACTATAAACAACGGCAGCTTCCTGCTGGACTCCGATGAGGGCTTCATCTCGTTCAAGGTGATACATAGCTACATAGACGGCGTCCCGTCCCAGGACCTGATAAAGCACCTGATAAAGCTGTCCTTCCAGACCGCGGACCTTCACGACGGGGAGCTGAAAGAGCTCATCCCCAAGGGCGGCTGGGAAATGATGTACCGCTGATCAGCGCAGGGATAGCATCCTCTCCACCGGTATACGGGCCCTCATTGAAATATCCGGATCCAGAACGACCTCTTGTTTGCATTCGTTCAGCGCTCTGTGAATGAGGCGGAGGTCCGTCATCTTTATCGTCTGGCATAGTGCATTCGGAGGGAAATAGAACTTGGCGTCGGGACGCGCCTTCCCGAGCCTGTATAGCATCCCTACCTCCGTGGCTATTATGAATTCGCCGTTGGGGGATTCTCGAACATGATCGATCATCTTCTCGGTGGACCCCACGAAATCAGACATTTCGAGAACGTCCAACGCGCATTCCGGATGACTGACTATTTCCGCCCCGGAGTGCAGTATCTTTAGGTCTTCAATCTGCCATTTCGTGATGCCATGGTGTGCGGAGCAGTACCCGTGAAAAGGTATTATGTTCTTCTCGGGCAACTTTTGCGCCGTGTATGCGGCCAGATTCATGTCCGGAACGAATATTATGTCCTTCTCTTCCAGGGAAGAGGTTGCCTTGACCGAGTTTGAAGAAGTACAACATATGTCAGCTTCCGCCTTCACGTCCGCAGTCGTGTTGACATATGCCACTACGGCCGCCTCAGGATACAGTTTTTTCATTTCACGGACCTGGGGGGCCGTGCACATCGACGCCATCGAGCAGCCGGCCCTCGGCTCCGGGAGAAGGACCTTCTTGTCGGGATTCAGTATCTTGGCGGTCTCGCCCATGAAGCTTACGCCGCAGAAAACGATAATCTCTGCCTCAGTCTCTGCGGCTTTGCGCGAAAGACCCAGGGAATCGCCCACGTAATCCGCCGCATCCTGTACCTCGGGCAAGGTGTAATTGTGCGCCAGCACCACCGCATTTTTCTCTTTTTTAAGTTGCTGAATGGATTCGAGTGTGACTTCCATCGCGCCGTTATACGATTGTGTAAATAAACCCTTACTTCGGTCAAAGGCTATAAAAATATAATCGGAGCGCATTCCCCAATGGATGACTGACAGGGAGTCTTTGGCTGCCGGCAGGTTCAATTGTTCTGTGAGGGAAAGGGCGCTGTTCGAGGCTGGAATCAAAATGGGGACGGTTTACCACCAGTTCGTGGGCACACCGATCAACTTGGAAGGCGTGGATGCATTGGAGGCCGCAATGGTCAAAAGCATATGCTCGCAGCCTTATGTTGAGAGTGCCAGCATACATATAGATCGCGGTGTTTTCGGCAAATCGAAGGATAGGTATTCGTATTTCTCTCTCACCGGTGAAAAAATCGACGCTATCGTGAAAATCAAGATCCAGGGTGTGTCCGTCACCGCCGAAATGCGTTATGACCCAGAGATTGGATATCCGCTGATGTTCGTATCAAATATCGAAGGGGCGCCTCAACCGTGAATATACTATATATTAGGAACGCTATACAGGTGTACTCTGGGTAAGGAAATTATGGCTCACGATATCAAGATCGGCATCACGGGTCTCCCCGGTTCGGGAAAGACACAAGTGCTGAAAACAGTCATAGAGATGCTGGGCGACAGCGAACTCCACATAGGCGGTATGATAAATGAGCCTATAGACGACGGCAGGCGGAAGACCGGCTGTTCGGTACGCAATCTCGTGACGAACGAGACCGAGGTCTTCGCCAGCACAGAGATCGAGAGCCGCATCATGGTAGGAAAGCTCGGAGTGGACATCGAAGCGCTGGAAAAGATAGGCGTTAAGGCTATAAGGTCCGCATGCCTGGACTGCGATATCATCGTCATCGACGAGGTGGGAAAGCTGGAGGTCGAGTGTCCTGCGTTCATCGATGCCGTCAAAGAGGCCCTCGATGTCGGAAAACCCATGATAATAACCCTTCACAAAAAATCAAGGAATCCTCTTCTGCAGGACATCAGAAGGCGCGACGATGTCCGTATTCTCGAAGTGACGCCTACCAACCGCAATCTTCTGCCTTACAAGATCATTCACCTCATGAACGGTGAAGACCTCTGATGCCGAAAAACATCGTTGTCAAGGAGGGAGACACATTTCTTTCGGTGCCTTCGGAGCATTCTTCCGGCGGACCGGGCAAGAAAAATTCCGAGATATTCTTCAACGAGCAGATGGCCTTCAACCGTGACGTCAGCATTATGCTTCTGCGTTCGCTGAGCCCGGGCATAACCGTCGCGGATGCCATGACCGCCACCGGCGCGCGGGCCGCACGCATAGCCAACGAGGTGCCCGGGACAGAGGTGACGGCCAACGACATCAACCCGGGTTCTATGGAGTATATTAGGAACAACATAGAGCTGAACGGCCTCGATAACTGCACTCCGTCTAACAAGGATCTTCACATCCTGTTCTCCGAGCATGCCTTCGGATACGTGGACCTGGACCCTTTCGGCTCCCCGGCGCCCTTCATCCAATCTGCGATCAGGGGATGCAGCAGAAAGGGGATATTGGCCATCACAGCCACCGACACCGCCCCTTTGGCCGGAGCGCATTCCGCCAAATGCCGCAGGAGATATCAATCCGAACCTGTGAGGGGCTACATGTGCCACGAGGGAGGTTTACGGATACTCATGTGCACCATAGCGAGGGAGCTGGCAAAATTCGACCGCGGGATGTCTCCGATGCTGTCGTTCTCCGCCGACCACTACTACAGGACGTACGTACGGGTGACAGAGGGCGCCGAGGCCGCAGACAAGACCCTCTCCCAGCTCGGATACATGCGTTACGACATGAAGACCATGGAGCGCTCGATATCGTCCAGACCTGACGATCTGCACCGTCTAGGCCCGTTCTGGACCGGGAACCTGCACGACCCCGATATCCTCGGAGGGATGTCTCCCGAGGGGATGGCGGACGAACGCAGATGCCGCAAGATGCTTGACCTTTGGCGGGGCGAGATAGATTCCGAGGTCTTCGTCTACGATCTCAGCGAGCTTTCCTCCCACATCAAGATGTCGCCGCCTAAGATTGATTTCATGGTCGATGCATTGTGCCAGCATGGAAAAGCATCCAGAACGCACATGTCCCCGACCTCGTTCAAGACCGACCTTCCGCTTAGCGAAATCGTCGAAATTTACCGTGCTTCGAGCCCCGATGCACACCGATAAGACATTTTATAGGGGAACGCTCTTGACGTTTCGGTGAGCGGTTGCCGGGTCTAGTAATAATAGGCGCACAGTGGGGAGACGAGGGTAAAGGAAAGATCACAGACTATCTGGCGGAGGATGCCGAGATGGTCGTCAGATTCCAGGGCGGAAACAACGCCGGCCACACCATCATCGTCGATGGCAAGACCTTCAAGCTACAGGCACTTCCCTCCGGGGTCCTTAGGCCAGACAAGACCGCCGTTATCGGCAACGGCGTGGTCATAAACATGGAAGAGATGGAAGGCGAGATAAAACGGATCGTCGACGCAGGCGGCTCCATAGCCAACCTGAAGATCTCCGACCGTGCGCACCTCATCATGAACTATCACAAGAAGCTCGACGGCGCCGAGGAGAAATACCGTGGCAACAAACCCGTCGGGACAACAAAAAAGGGCATAGGGCCCGCATACCAGGATAAGATATCCCGAATCGGGTTCAGGGTCGGAGACCTTTACGAGGAAGACCTTCTGAAAGAGAAGATCTCTTTCATGATCCCCTACAAGAAAGACCTCCTCGATATGATGGACGCCGAAAAATGCGAATGCACGAACGGATCGCTCTTCGCCAAAATGATGCGATGGCGTGACATGGTCGACGGGCTTGTGTGCGACACTTCCGTCCTGATCAACGACGCGCTCGACGCGGGCAAAAAAATTGTTTTCGAAGGCGCCCAAGGCGCGATGCTGGACATAGACCATGGAACATATCCCTATGTGACCTCTTCCTCGACATGTGCAGGCGGGGCCTGCACCGGTGCAGGGGTGGCCCCCAAGAAGATAGACAGCGTCATCGGGTGCCTGAAAGCCTACACCACGCGTGTCGGCGAGGGGCCGATGGTGACAGAGATGGAGGGAGAGGAAGAGGAGGAGCTTCAGAGGCTGGGCGGAGAATTCGGCGTCGTGACCGGACGCGGACGCAGATGCGGCTGGCTCGACCTCGTCCAGGCCGAGCATTCTACCAGACTTAGCGGTTTCACCTCCATCGCCATAACGAAGATCGACGTACTCTGCGGATATAAAGAGGTCAAGGTCTGCACCGCATACGAGATAGACGGCGATGTTATCAGACACTTCCCCGCCTCCCTTTCCAAGATCGAGGCCGCGAAGCCCGTGTACAAGACCATGAAAGGCTGGGAAGGATGGAACGATACAGCAGAGGTCGTAAGGAACGGATACGAGGCCCTGCCCGAAGAGATGAGGTCCTACATTTCCCTGATAGAGGAAAGCCTGAAGGTCCCCGTGGACATAGTTAGTGTTGGGCCGGGACGCGAGGAGACGATCGTCCGCCGCAATCCCTGGCACAGCTGAAATTAAAACGTTTCTTCAGTTGGGATAGTAAAAGAACGCGAACACCGTAACTGCCAGCACCGCAAGGAACATTACGGTCCCTATGATCTTGTTGTTGCGCTTCCTGTTCTTCTCTCCCATATCTTCAACTGCCATTTATTCACCTTTCCCGTTGGGATATGCTCTTCGGTATGCTTCCGCTTATTTTAAGACCTATGTCAGTTTCTGGCCACCAACGCCTTCCTGAACAGCGTCAGATCGGCGTCCAGCGGGAGGGTAGCGTCATAGCCAACCTTCCACGTTGTGCCCTTGCTGCTCGGGTCCAGCGACGACCCCGCGGCGCCCGGTATCGTTATTATCTTGTCGGCCTGCATCCTCGTGGCCACAGCCCATTCGACCTCGCGGTCGTCTGAGATGTCGATGTCGTCGTCGACGATGATCACCTGTTTCATCGAGGGGTGGCCCGTGAAGGCCGCCATGATGGCGTTGACCCCGTCTCCCTCCTTGTTCTTGGCGATCGACACGACCCCGTTGAACCAGCAGCACCCTCCTTCGGTCAGACGGACGGCCTTCACCCTGGGCACCGCCTGCCTTACGGTCCTGAGGATCATCGGCTCCCTCGGGAGCCCCATCAGCAGGAAGTGCTCCCATCCGCCCGGCAGGAGAAGATGGAATATCGGGTCCCTGCATGTCCAGACCTTATCGATCTTGATAATCGGCTGCTGCCTCACCATGTCGTATGTGCCGGTGATGTCCACGAACGGGCCTTCCGATGTCTCGTCCAGCGTGATACGCCCCTCGAAGACGTAGTCGGTATCCGCCGGAACCAGAAGGCCGTTGTCGCACCTGCCGACCTCCAGCGGGGACTTGCCGGCGTTTATGCGCAGGGCGGAGGCGACCTCCAGCTCGTCGGCGCCGTAGTCCATCGATGTGGCCGCGGCCAGAAGGACTTCGGCCGGAACTCCGACGCATATGGATATCTTCAGCTCCTTCCCTTCCTTTTTGGCCGCCTTCTGCATAGTGAAAAGGTGCCTGGGTACAAGACGGACAGCGATCTTGTCGCGGTCCATTATCATCATCCTGTGGAAAGAGACATTCCTTATCCCGTTCCATTCGGCGACTATGATGCCTGCGGATATGTAGCATCCGCCATCCTCGGGATAGTACTTGGGTATAGGCATTTCCGTCAGGTCCGCCTTCCCGGAGACCTCTCTGAAGGCAGGGCCCTCGGTCTCGGTGTAAGGCTTGGGGCAGCTCACCGCGGCCGCCATGGCATCGACTATCTCCGATGTTTTTATGCCCAGAGCGCCGGCGATCTTCTCCCTGGTGGAGAAGCGGTTGCCGATCGCCCTGCCTCCGTTCAGATCTGTGAAGTAGACCGTCTTCGCCTGGTCTTTGGCGAGGATCTCCGTGACCTCTCCGGAGGCCGGGTCGACTTTCCTCTCGATCTTCTCGACCGAGCCGGCAAGCGATTCTTTGACTGTCATAGATGCAGATTATCTCCGAGGTATTAATTATAAGTGAGGACCGAGCGGTCAACGATTTATATAAGCATCAGAATTCATGGCCGATGACATCGGAGAGCCTGGAAGAGACTATCAAAAAGTTCGCGCTTCAGAACGCTGTATTTTTCAAAGGGAAGGCGAACCCGAAGGCCGTTCTGGGAAAGATCCTCGGCGGTTTCCCGGAATGTCGCTCCAGGTCGGCAGAGATAGGGGAACTTGTCGATTCCATTGTCTCCGAGGTTAACGCAATGGGGCTCGAGCGCCAGACGTCCGAGCTTGAGAAGATGGACTCCTCCATGCTCGTGAAAGAGAAGAAAGAGCGCAAATACGAGCTTCCGGCGCTGGAAGATGCCAACAGCAAAATCGTGATGCGCATCGCTCCTGGCCCCTCGGGCCCTCTGCATATAGGCCACACCCGGGTCTCGGTCCTAAACGACGAGTATGTAAAGAGATACGGGGGGAAACTGATCCTCAGGATGGAGGACACCAACCCGGAGAAGATAGACCCGGACGCCTACCGGATGATCCCGGAGGACCTTGATTGGCTTGGCGTGAGGATCGACGAGACATACATACAATCCGACAGGTTCGAGATATACTACGACCATGTAAGAAGGCTCATCGAGATGGGGAAGGCTTACATCTGCACATGCAACGGCGACGACTGGCGCGGACTTAAGGAGAAGGGAGAGGCGTGCCCCTGCAGGGAGCTTCCGGTAGAAGTGCAGCTCGAGAGATACGACAGGCTGCTGTCCGGAGGATACGGCGAAGGGGAGGCGGTTGCGGTCGTCAAAACCGATCTGAAACATCCCAACCCTGCGGTCAGGGATTTCGTTGCGTTGCGCATCGTATATCATCCGCACCCCCTTTTGGGCGAGAAGTACTGCGCCTATCCCATGATGAACCTCTCGGTGGCGATCGATGACCACCTGATGGGAATGACCCACGTGATACGCGGAAAAGACCATCTGAACAACACGAACAGACAGGAATACATCTTCGACTATTTCGGATGGAAGAAGCCTAACTACTACCACTATGGACTGGTGAACATACCCGACTCGGTCCTGAAGACATCGATCATCAAGCAGTGCATCCGCGACGGAGAGTACTCGGGCTGGGACGATGTGAGGACCGGTACCGTCAGGGCAATGGAGAGAAGAGGTATCAGGCCGGAGGCCATCAGACGCTATTGGGTGGAATCCGGGATGAAATCCGTGGACATACAGTTCTCCTGGGACAATCTGTACGGAATGAACCGCGACATAATCGACGAGACGTCCAACAGATACTTCTTCGTCCAGGACCCGGTCAGGTACGACATCTCCGGCGTAGATAAGATATTCGGTTTCGCACCCCTGCATCCCGATCACGCGGAACGCGGAACCCGTAAATACGCCGTCGAAGGAAGCAATACCGTCTTCATGTCCGCGGGCGACTCGAAGATTTTCGCCGATGCCAAGGAGATAAGGCTGAAGGACCTTTGCAACATAAAGTACGGAACGCCGGCGGTCTACGACGGAAACGACGTGTCGATCCTCAAGACCGGGGTCCGCGCGGTCCAGTGGGTCTGCCGCGGCAGCATACCTGCGACGGTCCTGATGCCGGACGGTACGACCTTGGAAGGGCTTGCCGAAGATGCGGTGTTGAAGGAAAAGAACGACACCGTGCAGTTCGAGAGGGTCGGTTTCGTAAGACTAGAGAAGGTCACGCCCGAGAAGATAGAGGCCGTTTTCACGCACCGCTGATCAGAAGAAGAACAAGAGCCAGTTGGCCAGCGTCCCTATTGCGATGGCAGTCCCTATCGAAAGTATCGACACCGCGAGGGTCTCCTTCCACCCCATCTCGCGCCATATGACGGCCATTGTCGCAAGGCACGGCATGTATATGGCCATGACAAGTCCGAAAACGAAGAACTGCTCCGGCCCCATGAACGATGCAAGCTCCATTATGCCAACGCTTGCCGCGATGATCGCGAGCATCCCGACTGCCATCTCTTTCCTGAGCACTCCCACGATGAACGCGAGGATCACCGCTGCAGGAAGTCCCAGCATCCCGACCGTGACGAAAGAAAGCGGTCCGATGACGAAATCTAGAAGATTGTAGCCGAGGGCGATCTCAAGCAATATGCTCCCCACCACGAGAAGCGGGAACGCTATCATGAAGAAGTCCTTGATGCGGTTCCAGGTTTTGAAAAGCACGTTCTTAAGAGAGGGAGCCGATAAGTCGGGGATCTCCATGGCCAGGTTGGAAGGTTCGTATTTGAGGAAACGGTTGAGTCCGAGTCCGAGTACCACCATAAGGGCCAGAAGTATCAGGAGTATTGCGAAGGCATACGTGAAACCGGAATATTTTCCGACTATTCCGATTATTATCGCCATCTGTGCCGAGCACGGCACGCACATAACGATCAGGGATGTGAGTATAAGCTTCTCGCGGCGAGAACGTATCGTCCTTACTGCCATTATGGCAGGGACGTTGCACCCGAGCCCCACGATCATGGGTATGAACGCGCCTCCGTGAAGGCCGAAATGGTGCATGGTCCTGTCCACGAGGACCACCGCCCTCGGAAGATAGCCTGTGTCCTCCAGGATACCCAATATGATGTAGAAAACCATTATGTACGGAATGACCAGAGTGAGTATCGCCCTTATGCTACCATCAATACCCAGCATGATAGCCTTGCCCATCTCCCCGCCTTTATCGGCGCCGAAATCGACGAGGGTGTTGCCGATGAGAGCATCATAGATGTAGCTCACCGCCTCATCCAGCAGCGATCCCAGGAAGATCATCGTCACGAAAAGCATCAATCCGACGGCGATGAGGATCGGTATTCCGGTGGAGGGAGTCATCATCATCTCGGACAGCCGGTCCTTGCGGCCGAACTTGGTACGCGTCCTGGATTGGACCTTCCTCACTATGGCGTCCGAAATGGAATATCTCTCCCTGGCTATCGCGATGTCGGATGTTTCGCGGTGCCCCGTTTCAAAATTATCGCGTAGGACAGAGGCTATCTGGGCCGTCGCGGGCATGACCCCCTCGATGAAGGTCTTTGTGCCCTCCATCAGTTTGACGGCGGTGCCGCGCTGGTCGAACCTGATCTTCTTCAGATGGCCCATGATCTCTTCGATGGCCGCCTCCAGGTGCTCCTCGTACCTTACCTGGAACGTCGACCTCCTTCCGCGTCCTTCGCAGAGTGCGTCCGCGAGGTCGTCCACTCCTTCGGCCGTCTTCGCCGAGACAGGCACGACCGGAATGTCCAGAATACGTTCCAGTTCCTTGTAGTCGGTATCGTACTTCTTGCGGGCCTCGTCAGCCTTGTTGACCGCAAGTATCATCGGGAGGCCCAGCTCCATTACCTCGAAACAGAGCACGAGGCTGCTCTGGAGATTGGTGGCGTCTGCGACGACGATCACGGAGTCGATCTCCGGGTCCCGTACCATCTCTAGCACGACCTCTTCGTCGTCAGAGTTCCCGGACATGCCGTATGTTCCGGGCAGGTCGTATATCCTGACCTTGTTGCCCTTTCTGGTGACCACCGCTTCCTCGAACGTGACGGTCGTGCCGGCGTAGTTCGAAGATATCACGCCGACTCCCGTCAGCCTTGTGAACAACGATGATTTCCCCACGTTAGGTTGCCCGACAAGGGCCGCGGTGAACATTCCGTCCTGCATCAATCATCACTCGGCTCAACATAAACGAACGACGCCATCTCAGAATCCAATGCGAAAGTCGCGTTACCGACGGTAACGACCTTCGGACCTGACCTGGAACCGTTGCTGCCGATGCAGACGTCCCTTCCGGGGACAAATCCCATGGATATCAGTTTCTTGACGGTCTTCGGCTCTTCGCATTTGAGATGCGATATGCGGCCGCGGTCGCCCTGCATCATTTCACTCAATTTCTTGCTTATCCGGCCGAGGCCTGTGGCCGCCCTGCACTGCGATTCGCAGCTGGAGCAGTCGTCGTCCACAGGGGTACCGATGATACGGCATATCCTGACCGCCGAATCGTCCGATAACACGTGCTCCATCTTATGCGCCTCCTCGTGCGCCGTGTCCCTGTCCAGGTCGAGAACGTCCGTCAGGAAGCGCTCCATTATATGGTGCTTCTTGCGAAGCTGCTTGGCGTAGCTGAGGCCCTCGGGGGTCAGCTCCGCCCCGCGGTATTTCGTATATGTGACGAAACCATCATTGGAAAGGACCTTTATCATCTCCGATACGCTTGCCGGAGATACACCCAGCTTATCGGCGAGATCGTTGGTCTTCACCTTGCCTTCGCCTTCCGTGAGACGCAATATCTCGATAAGATAATCTTCACGGTTACCGGATATCATCGGACACCGTATGTATGGCCCGTTAATAAAATTAGTTATACCTAAATTGAAAAATAGATACGGTCGGAAGCCCCCGGCCGCATTGAAGTTTCTGCCTTACTTCTGCTGGACGTCTTTGCGGTTGTTCTCGCGCTCGGCCTTTGCCGCGGCGACCATCTCCTGCTTTTCCTTCTCGGTGCTGTCGATCTCCTCGTACTTCGCCTTTATGTTCTCGCAGCATTTTTTACCGTCGAAGGCCTCTCCCTTGAGGAACGCCTGATAGATCTTGTCGCCGAGCTTCGACTTCATTTCATCGATCTCCCTCTGGAGCTCACGGATCTTCGAGTTGTATTTGCTCTCGTCGATGCCAGCTCCGATTTTGTTGTCGACGTTCTTGATTCCGGCCGATACTTTATCCATGAATCCCATGACACATCACCAGTTGTAGACCGGGTTGCGATTATAATAAATGCGTGGCCCGCGCGATGCGCGGGTAAGGGGTTTCTGCAAATATCACGGTATAAGTTTGCGGTACTCGTATGCGGGCTCTCCGGCGTTGAAGCAGTACTGGATGTTCGAGAACTGCTTCTTCAGCGCCTTGACGTCCTCTTTGACCTTGGCGGGGACCTCTTTCTTCTTCACCACGCGGGCTATAAGCTCGGCGACCTCTTTCATCTCGCTCTCCTTCATGCCGACACGGGTCAATTCCTGGGCGCCCAACCTGAGACCTGAGGGGCGCACGGAGCTCGTATCCCTGGGGAGCATGTTCTTGTTGCAGATGATGTTGGCGTCCTCCAGGAGCTGTGCGCATTCCTTCCCGCCTCCGAACTCGGAGACGTCCACGGCGATGGCGTGGGACCTGGTGAAGCCCAGGTCGGGACAGAGCACCGGGATCCCGAGCTCGTACAGCGACTCGCCCAGCTGACGGGAGTTCTTGCATGCCTGTGCGGCGTAATCCTTGGCGAAGACGTCCATCTCCGCCAGCGTCACGGCCAGCGCCGCCATGGCGTGGAGGTGGTGGCTCGAGGTGACTCCGGGGAATACGGCCTTCTGGAGCTTCTTCTCCTGCTCTTCGGTCATGTTGGAACCGAGCAGCAGCCCGTGGTTGGGCCCGGGGAAAGTCTTGTGGGTAGATGACGAGATGATGTTCACGCCTTCCCTCAGAGGGTCGTGGAACTGTCCTCCTGCGATGAGTCCGAGCACGTGGGCGCAGTCCTCCCATACCAGGCATCCGATCTCGTTGAAGGTGTCCTCGAGCTCCTTGAGGGGCGGCGGGAACAGGAAGACCGAGAGCCCGAACTGCGCGACTTTTGGCTTCACCTGCTTCAGCAGCTTGATCGTCCCGTCCACGTCGATATTCATATTCTCTTCGTTGAAAGGATAGTTGACCGAGTTGACCGCCCTCTGTCCGAAGGCTCCGAACTCGCATGTTGATATATGGGCCCCTTGGGCCAGCGCGCATGTCGTGATCGTGTCCCCGGGTTCGGCGAAGGCGAACAGGACGGCCATGTTGGCGACCGTTCCGGAAATAGGCCTTACATCGGCGAAATCAGCATCGAACAGCTTTTTGGCAAGCTCCATGGCCTTGGTCTCGACCTTGTCGACGAAGATGTTCCCCTGGTAGTAGCGCTTGCCGGGAAGCCCCTCGGCATACCTGTCGGCGAAATCCGAGATGAGCACCTCTTTGGCCAATGGGCTCATGAGATTCTCGGACGCTATCATCGGGATAGACTCTTCAAACCACTTGTTGTGGTTCATTACCTGCTCTCTGATGTATTTTGCATCCTCTGCGGTCATTATATCGTTACCTTGTAACCGCTGCACGGTAAAAAAGGATTGGTAGTCACATCGGGACGTCCGCGCGGTCGCGGACGTCGCGGAGGGGCTTCTCTGTGGTCGGGTCGGTGCTGCGGAGGTCCGCGAGATACAATGAGACGATATCTCCGAGGATGATGCACTTTAGATTCTTCTCCAGGTTGCTGGTACCCTCGACGTGCAGGGTGATCGTCTCTAGATTTTTGTCCACGAGTATGCCGATGGACGTGTCCGTCATGCTTTTCATCATCTTCGACGCGTTGTCGTCGTAAAGGACGACGGGGACGAAATTGCGGTTGTTGTTCCTGTCGTCCGTCCATCCCACGATCTCGTTGTGGTTGAACTCGGGGATCGAGCCGCAGAAGGATATGTTCTTGGAGTTTTCGTTTATCTGGGTCTTCCACCTTATGGCGGAGGAGCGCATGTTGGCCAGACTGTAGATCACGGGGATCTTGCCTATGAGCTTGTCCGCTATCGTCCTCGCGGCCTTGCAATCGTCCTCGATGACCCTGTCCCTTTCCTCCTTGAGAGCGGGGACGATCTTCCTGAGTTCGGTCTTCGCCTCGCAAACGCCCATCTCTTCCAGTATCGAAGCGAGCCGGCCGATGATGCTGCCCATGGCGACGCGCGACTGCATGCCCCCCGGCAGTGTGACGGAAACGTCCCTGCGGCTGAGGCATTTGGAGTACAGCTCCCCTCCTGACGTGACGCATATCACCTTGCAGTTGCGGCGTATCGCCTCGTCATAGGCCATCAGCGTCTCCTTTGTGTTTCCGGAGTAGCTGACGAGGATCGTCCACGTGTCCTCCCCTACCCACTTCGGGAACTCGGTCCTCCTGATTATGAAAAGCGGCGTTTTCGATGTACCGTCAGCGAAATCAGAGAGTATCTCCCCGGCAAGGGCGGACGCTCCCATGCCGCAGATGCAGACCTTGCCCGCCTTCGGGACCGCAGGGATTTCTTCTTCCAGCGCCGCCTCTATCTGTTCCGGGAAACTGGCGGTATTTTTGAAGATCATAGTGCCCTGTACGTTCTTCCCTTCGGACATCGTCCACACCAGCCGATGCAGATATTTAAACTGTTATTCCGTCGCGTTTCTTCCAGAAACACGCGTTATCTTGCGTCTACTAAATTGCTGGTACATTGCCAACAGTTTTTTTATACTGTCGCTTTGGTAGACCCCTGGTGATTTGATGAACTTCAAAAAGGCCCTGGATGATATAAGGCAGGGCAAGGTCATACTTGTCTACGATTTCGAAGACCGGGAAGGCGAATCGGATATGACCGTCGCCTCGCAGTACATCACGTACGAGACCGTGCAGATGATGAGGAAGAAAGCGGGAGGGCTGATCTGCACCACCACTCCCTTCGACAAGGCGACCGAGGTCGGCCTGCCCTATATGGCCGACGTATATTACGACGATTCGAACAGATTCCCTCTGCTCAGGGCGATGGCTCCGAACGACATCCCCTACGACAACACGAAATCTTCTTTCGGAGTGACCATTAACCACCGGAAGACCTACACGGGGATAACCGACAGGGACCGGGCGCTCACGATCTCCAGGTTCGCGGAGGTCCTGTTCCAGGATGTGCCCGCATCCGAGATAGCAAGAGAGATAGGCCAGGAGTTCAGGTCCCCGGGCCATGTCCATCTGCTCAACGCCACGGAGCACATACTCACAAACAGGAGGGGCCACACGGAACTGTGCACAGCCATGATGTACATGGCCGGCGTCAATCCGTCGGCAACCATATGCGAGATGATGGGGGATGACGGCGGTTCGATGACCAAGAGGGACGTCATCCGATTCGCGGACGAGAACGACATCGAATTCATAACCGGGGACCAGGTCCTCGGCAAATGGGAAGAGTTCAAGAGAAAGAACGGAGCAGATTACTGATGACAAGGGTCATGGCGTCCGGGGTCTTCGACATAATACACACGGGCCACATCTCGTACCTCGAGCAGGCCAGGTCCATGGGCGACGAGCTCGTGGTCGTCGTCGCGTGCGACAACACCGTGAGACGAAAGAAGCACGAGCCCGTGACGCCGGAGGGCATGAGGGTCCGCATAGTCGGTTCGCTGAAACCGGTGGACCGGGCCGTCGTCGGAAAGGAAGGAGATATATTCGAAACCGTCCGCGACATAGGCCCCGACATAATTGTGCTTGGATTCGACCAGCACTTCAAGGAAGAGGACCTCTCGAAGAGCCTCGAGGACCATGGGCTCGGAGGCATCAGGGTCTGCAGGGCCACCGAATGCGCCGAAGACCTGGCCGCGACCCGACGCATAATAAGCAAGATCAACTCGATGGAGGATAAGGCTTGAAGCTCATCGGAATCGCAGACACCACTTTCGCCCGTTACGACATGGGGAAGGCGGCAATAGACGAACTCGGAAGGACCGGCACGGGATTCAGGGTCGTCAGGTACACCGTTCCCGGAGTGAAGGACCTGCCGGTGGCGTGCAAGAAGCTCATAGAGGAGCAGAAATGCGACATCGTCATGGCCCTCGGCATGCCGGGGCCGAAGGAGAAAGATAAAATGTGCGCCCACGAGGCCTCGACAGGCCTCATACGCGCCCAGCTTATGACCAACAAACACATAATCGAGGTTTTCGTCCACATGGACGAGGCCGAAGACGACAGGGAGCTGGCCGCCCTGGCGGATGCGAGGACCAGGGAACACGCCGTGAACGCGTACAACCTTCTCTTCCACCCGGAAAGGATGACCGCCCAGGCGGGCACCGGCCAGAGACAGGGATTCAAAGACGCTGGACCCGTAAGGATGAGGTGAAAAAATGAAAGAGTACAGGATTGGGATGGTGGCCGCCGAGTTCAACTTCGACGTCACATCGATGATGATCGAGAGGGCAAAGGCCGAGGCAGAGTTCTTGGGCGTGAAGATAACCAAGGAGATATTCGTCCCCGGCGTTTACGACATGCCTCTGGCGGTCAAAAAGCTGGCAGAGCAGGACGACATCGACGCGGTGATCACCATCGGAGCCGTTATTAAAGGCGAGACGGACCACGACCAGGTCATAATCGCCCAAGCGGCGAGGAAGATCACCGACCTGTCGCTGGACTACAACAAGCCCATCGCCCTCGGAGTGTCCGGGCCCGGCGAGACGCAGCTCCAGGCCATGGACAGGATCGAAAAGGGACGCGACGCCGTCGACTCGGTCGTCAAGATGCTCCAGAGGCTCGAGAGGGTCTAAACATTCATGCCATAGGGAAGATTTCCCTATGGCTGACGAATTTTTTCAGACGGCGCTCTCCGGACGGTCCGGCAGGGCTTTGCCGTTTTTCGTGCCGGGTCGCCGTGCGGCCCTATGAACATAAAAAAAAGAAGATGGGAAAGAGCCGGCGGTCAGTACTGACCGTAGCTCTTGTGCTTCTTCTCCTGGTATTTGGGCTTCTTGTCCGCGGGCTCCATCAGGACCTCTTTCTTCTTGTGGAGGTATTCGGACATGGTCGCCATCGTGCGGTCGCTCCTGTCCTCGCGGATCTCGATGAAGGATTTTGACCTTCCCAGCCCCACATTTCCGACGAAAACGTCCTCCAGCTTCCCCACGCGTTTTACCAGGTCCGATATCTGGGTCTTGCTGAAGCCGTCGTCGCGTCCCAGGTTGATCTGTAGGACCACCATCTTCTTCCCGTCTTCGGTGGTGGCTATAACCGGCCTGACGGGTTTCTTCGTATCGTTGATCGGGACGGTGGCGAACTGCCTCTGAGCCTTAGCCGGGGCCCTGACCTGGTCCTCGATGACCATCGTGCCGGCGGATGGGATCTCGTCTGCCCTTACCTTGAGTATCTTCTTTCCCGTCTCCCTTTCGTACTGCCTTATGTGGTACTCTTCCTGTTTCGTTACGAACGAAACGGCGATACCTTCTTTTCCGGCGCGTCCCGTGCGTCCGATCCTGTGAAGGTAGTTCTCGGAGTCCATCGGCACGTCGTAATTCACGACGAGATCTATGTTGTTGATGTCCAGTCCCCTTGCGGCGACGTCTGTCGCTATCAGTACCTGGAAGCGGTTGTTCCTGAAGCTCCGTATCGTCCTTTCCCTCTTGGCCTGGGGCATGTCCCCGTGAAGGGTGCCGACCTTGATCCTCTGGTACATCTCGTCCGCAAGCGTGTCGACCATCTTCTTTGTCTGGCAGAAAACGACTGTCTTGGGGCACCCGTTGGTGAGGATCGATTCCAGCCTCTCCATCTTGGCCCCCCTGGACATAGGTATCCAGTACTGGGTGACGAGGTCCGACACCGGCTCGTCCCTGGATACGCTGATCTCCATCGGGTCCTGCATCCTTTTGAACGCGATGCGTTTTATGCTTTCGGCCATCGTGGCCGAGAAGAGGAGGGTGTGCCTGTCCTTGGGAACGGCGTCCATTATGAAATCGAGTTCGTCGGCGAATCCCATGTCCAGCATGCGGTCCGCCTCATCAAGGACAACTTCGGTTATCTCCGAAAGGTCCAGCGCTCCGCGTGTGATCATGTCCTTGAGCCTTCCAGGAGTCCCTACGACGATGTCGACACCTTTCCTGAGCCCGTAGGTCTGGTCGCCTATGCTCGCCCCTCCGTAGATGGAGATGCTCCTGTGCCCTGTGTATTTGGAAAGCTTGTAAATCTCGTTCTCCACCTGGGTAGCAAGCTCCCTCGTGGGAGCCAGTACCAACGAGGTGGGTTTTTTTGACCCGGACTCGGTGCGCCCCATGATGATCAGCGCATAGGTTCCCGTCTTTCCGGTCCCCGTCTGCGCCTGGGCGAATATGTCCCTTCCCGCAAGACCGGCGGGCACCGCTTCGGTCTGGATCGGAGTGGGCAGGTTCCAGCCCATGTCCGATATTGCTTTCAAAAGTGTTACGTCCAATCCTAAATCTTCAAAACCTGTCATGATCCTTTATTCCTAAATATTAAAAGCCCGCAAAACAAAGGACCCGTATATTTCAGGCGGTTTAGCATTGACTGTTATTTAAACTCTCTTGACCAACTGCCCTCCGGTCGTCGTCCGAAGAGACGCGCCGGACGTTCGAGCCCTCCGAAGATGAAAAACGGCCGTCGAGAGAGATCTATGCGCCTTCCGGTGAGTCCGTCCTCTCCCGGACCGGGGCGGGGACCTCACATCTTTTTGACGATCTCGTCCATGGACTTTCTTTTCTTGGGCCTCTGGGGGTCGTCGGCCTTGCGGTATCCGAAAGACACGACGAGCATTACCTTCTTCCTTGTCCCAAGGACCTCCTGGACCTTCTTATTGCTGAAGTAAGCCATTATGCATGTGTCGAGGGCCTGTTCCGTGGCCTCTGCCGTCAGGTACGCGCACGCTATGCCGACGTCTATCGACCTGTAATCCAGGCCCGTCAGCACGGACCCTGTCTTTGCCATTGCGCTGTAGCTGTCTTCCACGAAGACGACAAAGGTGGAACAGTCCTCGACGAACTTTCCCATCCCGGAGTTCTTGTGGTCAGAGAGCTCCTTCGCCTTGTCCCCCGTGACGGCGTACATGGTGAAGGGTTGCGCGTTACACGCGGAAGGCGCGAGCCTCGCGGCCTCCAGACAGGCGTCCAGCTTCTCCTTCTCCACGGTCCTCGCGGGATCGTACGAACGACAGCTCTGCCTCTTCTCGGCAATCTCGGTGAAGTCCATAGGAATCGAACGTATTACGTGTATTTCAACAAGACCGTGCGCATCGCATCGACCGCCTTTCGTTGAAACAACGGACGCGGCATCGGGCGTTCCGCGCGTCCTCCGAATGCCGCGGCCCCGGATCCTCACTGGTGCCTGGCCATGAACTTTTCCAGTTTGTCGTAGGCTTCTTCCAGTGTTTCCAGCGGAGGCAGGAGTATGGTCCTGAAATGGTCGTTCCCGAACTCCTTGCAGAACCCTGAGCCGTGTACGAGGACCACTCCTTCCTCTTTGATGAGGTCCAGTACGAAGTCCTTGTCGGACTTCCAGCGTCCCCTGAGGTCCACGTGCGGGAACATGTAAAGCGCTCCGTGCGCCCTTCTGGTCTCGATGCCGTCGATCTCGTTGAGCCTCTTGTATGAGAAATCGGCGCGCTTCTTCAGCTTGCGGTTCATATCCTCGATGTAGTCCTGAGGTCCCTGAAGCGATGCCTTGGCCGCCTCCTGGCACGGCACATTGGAGCATATGCGCGCCCTGAACTGTTTCATGACCCCTTCGCGTATCTCGTCCATGAGGCCGGTGTCGTCCATTATGTAAAAGTATCCGACCCTCCAGCCGGGCATGAGGTTGACCTTGGAGAAACCGTTCATTATTATCCTGGGCACATCGCTTTTCAGCCTCGAAGCGGAGAAGAAGTCCCCGTCGAACGCCAGTTTGTCGTATATCTCGTCGGAGATCAGCGGTATCTGGTACTCGGCGCACAGGTCCCCTATCTCTTTGATGTCCTTCCTCTCGTATTCCGCGCCGGTGGGGTTGTTCGGGTTGATCATCACGAGCGCCTTTGTGCGGTTGGTGATCCTCTTCCGTATCATATCCACGTCCGGGGCCCATTCCTCTTCCTCGATCTGCCTGTAAGGAACGGTGCGCCCCTCGTAGAACCCTATGTACTGGGCGTAGGAGGGATAACCGGGGCCGGGTATCAGGACCTCGTCCCCCGGCTCGAGCAGCGTGCCCATGAGGGCGTTGATGCCTTCGCTGACGCCTGCGCTTACGTAGACGTCTTCGGAGGTGATGCGGACCCCGTGCTTCTCGTACTCTCGATCGACGATCGCCTCTCTGAAGTCCAGATTGCCCTGGGAGTTGCCGTATCCGTTATCTGTCTCGTCCACCGCTCTTCTGAGCTTCTCCTTGAAGTACTCGGGCGTTTGAAAGTCCCACTTGTTGGGGTCGCCTATGTTGAGGCCGATTAATTTTTTGCCCGCCTTTTCGGCCTCCTCGGCCGGGACGTTGACCTCGCGTATGGCGTAGTCCATCCCCATCGACCTTCTCGAAGCCCTGATCATCTTCCTCATCGCGGTACCTTCTCCCACTGCACGACGTTTTTAACTATTAACGTTAACGTTCAAGCACTTCCGCAGGACGCCGCTTTCCTGTCGGCCGCCCTCAGTAGCAGCACCAGCACGAACGCCGCGGCGCAGGTGGCCGTTGCTACTGCGAATGCCGGCGTAAGGTCGCCGGAACCCGACAGTATCTTGGAGAGGAACGGGAACAGAAGTGCGGAGGCTCCGAAACCGAGCGTCACAAGGCCGTAGTTGGTCCCCATGTTCTTCGTTCCGAAATGGTCCGCTGTCACAGCCGCATACGTTCCGGATGCGCCTCCGAACGCAAGCGAGATTATCGCTACGCAGACTAGGAACAGTACCCCGTCGGCGAATATGAGGGTCACCGTGCCGGCGGCGGTCAATGATATTATCAGAAACAGAGCGGTCATCCGTCCCGCCCTGTCGGACAGCCAGGTTATCAGAAGGCGCCCCGTGGCGCTGAACAGTCCGGTTATCATCACGCCTGTGACGGCATAATCTGCCAGACCGCGTTCCGTTGCAAGTGTGACAAGCTGCGGATTGAGTATGAAATACGCCGGGAGCACGAAGAAAAGCGAGAGCGCTATCAGGTAGAACGTGCGCGTGCCGAGCATCTCCCGCGGAGTGTACTGCTTCTGCTCCGTATTCCTCTTGGCGGTCGCCCCGGGCACGGTGTATCCCGCAGGGGGGTCCGCCAGGACAAGGGACGCGGCCACGCATATGGCCATGAACGAGACTCCGAACATCATGAACGTCTCCGGTACGCCTACGTCCGAGAGCATGATGTTTGCCAGCGGCGAGAATATCACGAGCGAGAATCCGAAGGACCCGACCATCGCGCCGGTGGCGAAACCGCGCCTGTCAGGGAACCACTTCTGTATGCATGCCACGGTGCAGGAGTACACCATCCCCACGCCGAGCCCTCCGATCAACCCATAGGTCAGGAATATCAGGTCGGCCGAGCCGGGAGTGACGAACGAAGTCAGCAATATCCCTCCCGACATCGTCAGACTGCCCAGTACGGCGATGCGCCTGGGGCCGAGCCTGTCCTGCAGCATCCCTCCGAACAGTATCCCTATCACGAAAGCCGACAGCATGACCGACGATACCAGGGCTATATCCGCCGGAGACCTCTCCAGATATTCTGCAACGGGATTCTTGAACACGGCCCACATGTAGATTACCCCGGCGCATAGCTGTACTATCATTCCCGCGACGAGTATCGCATATCGTTTCTTCGACTGTGGTGCGTTGCTTTCCATAGTGGCATCTCCAGATGTTTTTGCAACCTTCAAGTGCGTATTAGTATAATAAATTAAGTACATTGATGTATAATAACATACATTAAATTATCTTTGCAAACATCAAAACTAATTTTTCTTACTCCGTACCCGGCCTCATGTGGCCGAATGAAAGAGATCCGCGCAGATGTCCCCGCTTCGGCCGGCGGACCGGGCGCGGGCGGGAGACGTCCGGGCCCCCGTCCCGCGACAAAAGCAAATTAATACGACCGCGGCACTGGTCGGACATATGGCGGCCGTTAGACTTGGAAAGAACCACCTCAGATGGTGCGGGGCATGCAACCTTCCGATAATGGAGAGCAAGAACTGTCCGGTGTGCGGCGCCCAGACGGACGAAGTGGCGCTTACGCCGCCTGCGGACTCCCGGCCCGCCTTCGACCAGGACATAGAGAACATCCGTTCGGTCATCGATGCGACCTACGGGGAAGGGGCAGGAACGGCGGTCATACCCGACAAGCACGTGGTCATACTCAACAAGGTCCCCGGCCTGGACAGAATGGACGAGGTCGTATGCGACGGAACTGTCATCGCGACCATGAGGTTCGATCTGGGGGCAGGATGGAAATGCATACTCAGGATGCAGGGCGCGATGCGCCTCGAAGGCGTGCTCAGCAGAGGGTTCGTGGTCTGCGACGACGGTGCCGTAAGATTTGTCCAGGAAAGCAAGAATCTCATGGCGCCCGGAGTCGGCTCCGCCCATCCTGACGTTAAGGCGGGCGACGAGGTGGTGATCGTCACGGCGGACGGCAAAGTCGTCGCGGCAGGAAGCGCCAAGATGCCCGCCGCGGAGATGGTGGGCGGTAAAGGCGTGGCGGTGAAACCCAGATGGTACAAGCCCGAGGAACTGCTCGAACGGCCGGCGGAACACGACTGGAACGAGGTCGTCGAAGCCAACAGGGGCATCATCGCAAAAAGGGTGGAGGAAGCGGTCGGTTTCATAAAGAACACGATCGAGAAAAACCGGCTTCCTGCCATCGTCTCGTTCTCAGGAGGAAAGGACAGCCAGGCCTGCCTGCTCCTGACGCTCGATGCGGGACTTGAACTGCCCGTCCTCTTCGTAGACACCGGCCTGGAGTTCGACGAGACGGTGAAATTCGTCCACGACACCGTGGAGAGGCACGGCCTGAAGCTCATCGAAGAGAAGGCCCCCACGGACGCGTTCTTCGGGAACCTCGTGTACTTCGGACCTCCTTCCAAAGACTACAGGTGGTGCTGCAAGACGAACAAGCTCGGGCCGACGGTCGGAGCGATCAACAGGAATTTCCCGGACGGAGTGCTCTCGTTCATCGGACAGAGGAAATACGAATCGGAGGCCAGGAACGCCAAGCCGCGGATCTGGAGGAATCCTTGGACACCGGGGCAGCTGGGGGCGTCGCCGATACAGAACTGGTCGGCGATGCACGTTTGGCTCTACATATTCAGCAAGGGAGAGCCGTTCAACGTCTGGTACACCAGAGGCCTCGACAGGATCGGATGTTTCCTCTGCCCCGCATCGGACCTTGCGGAGTTCGATGCGATCGAAGGAAAAAGCGCAAGATATTCACAATGGGAAGAATACTTGGACAAGTACGCTGAGGACCGCGGGCTCCCTCCCGAGTGGAAGAAATTCGGCCTGTGGAGGTGGAAGAACGCCCCTGCGTCCATACGCGAGGAGGTCGAGAGGGTGACGGGGAAAAAGGTATCCGATATCACGAAGCAGACCGCCGGAGGAGAAGATGGCCCGATAAGGATCCGCATACAGGAAGGATATTCGCCGTGCTCCATGGGATACAGCATCGAGGCCGCCCTCTCCAGGCCGGTCGATCTGAAGAAGGTAAAGCCGTTCTGCCACGCGCTGGGATGGGTGGTCGAGGAGGACCCCGAAGGCGAATACGTCTCCGCCAATTACGTCACGATATACAGGGAGGGGGCGATCACCTCCAAGGCCAAGGTGGAGAACGACGCAAGAAACCACATCTATCAGGCTTGGCAGGTAGTAGTGCGCGCGGAACAGTGCGTCGGATGCGGTCTTTGCGCCGCTAGATGCAAGCCCGGCGCCCTGTTCATGGAGGACGGGAAGGTCAGGATAAGAGAGGACGAATGCATATTCTGCAGAGAGTGCTTCGGCCCCTGCCCGTCGGCCAACTTCTCCGAAGACTCAGATAAAGACTTTGAGCAGTGACGCACACACGGGAGTAATAAATAAATCGAATCCGTACCCTTGAGACATGATGATAGATCCCGAGGACCTGGCGGCCGCGATGGAGCTAGACCCTGCCCTCCTTGACGAAGATGACGCCGTCAGATTTCACACCGGCCTGCACGCCGTTTCCATGTACAGGGAGAGCCATGCAC